>Ga0315914_1003717_pt1 | contig 23078 bp, 15 predicted proteins | sample MpolenodulesMG_FD_203920 | JGI IMG/M metagenome (GOLD analysis project Ga0315914, IMG submission 203920) | Medicago polymorpha root nodule microbial communities from Los Angeles, California, United States - elongated nodules | ecosystem: Host-associated > Plants > Roots > Nodule | place: USA...
TTGAAAGCATCCATCATGAAAATTTATGAGAAAAGTGCTACACAGTTATGCTACAGTGTTGTTAGTCCAAATCCAAACATTTTAAAATAGGTTCGTTATACAGGAGCAAGATAAGATATTTTTGCAGCATAAGAACCTGAAGTTTTTTCTGAAAGGGATATATAAATAGCATTATAAAGTATAAAGACAAATAAAAACTTAAGTCAAGACTATACATTATGGAACATAAGTCACAATTGTTCTATTTTATAAGGTTCAAGCAATAACATTCCTAGCTCAATAGCAGAAATACGAAGAAATATAAAAACAAAATGACTATCTTTAAGAAGAAAGCCAAGGCATCAAGATTTTTTAAGTTCACTGGGAAATCACTATATGATATATTTTGTACTAGGATACTAGCATTGAAGGATTCATTGAACAAAAAAATCAGCATAACTAATGATTGAGAAAGCTAAAGGAAAACTTGTGAGATGTTTCATCAGTCTGCCAATCAGACCCAGTGATGCTACAAAAATATCAAATGGTCATAGTATCACTAATGTGTTAACGCAAGTAAACTAACCATAACAAAAGCCAATGCAAAACAGTAATTAAAACTAGAATGACAAAGAATACAAGAGCTGATTTGTGATAAAATAAAAAAGAAAATAAAGTCTTACTTGTGATCCATCCCAAAGCTGGCCCCAGTAAACACTTCCAAATCCCCCTTCGCCAAGCTTGTTATCATAGTTGAAGTTATTTGTAGCTGAGTGTAATTCCTTCAAAGAAAACACTCGCCATGGAGGTTGTTTCTTCCCACGTCCTTTTCTGTATAGGCAAAGACTCTAATATCAATTATGCCATTCAAAAAACAAATGTTCGGATACATAGCATGTTTGACAAAATCATTGTGCCACCGTGATTTTTTTAAAGGTCGAGCTTAGCTTTCGCCAAAACCAAGGCAGCACGTCATGGTTCTGCCAAATTCACCGCCAATCCAAAATTTCTAACATCTCCACTCCATGTATAAAATCAATAGGACAGGCACCTTGGTAGGCTTTGATTATTACGTCATTAAAAAAAAACCCAATTTTCCCTTGAGAATTTACATACCAAACAAACCCTTAACAATCTTCTTGCAAAAATAAGTTTGACTAGAGCCTGCAACCTGAGCTAAACCCAAAATCTAAAACCCTATTAACTCTAAATCTATGAAACACTTATACGGACACGGACACCAGACACAACACATACACTGACACGACGACACCGCTAATAATTTGAGAAAATCACATAATTCAGTTTAATTATATATGTTGGTGACACGCAAGCCTAATCCGAGGAGTGTCCGTGAATTTTCGCAAAAATAATAAAGAGAAAAACTGAAACTGAATTATCAGAAAATTCTCACATACGATCCAAAACAATAATAATGATTCTCAAGTAAAAATAAGAAATTATATAAAAGTAGAGAGAAATGAAGCATTTTCATACCGATCCGAAGCATTTAAGCAACAAAAAATTGGGCAAAAAGCCATAACCTTCCCCACCAATCAGCAGCTAGCTACCACTGTCTCTCTATGTATGTACTTGTGAATAGATAGATCAAAGAGACGTGAACAAAATCAAAACTTGAAACTGACCCACCAAACCAAATCAGGAGTTACACTTGAAAAGCTGTTACTTTTGTATTTGGAGGTAGAAAGAGTTATTATGACAGACAGACATAAACTGAAGACACCAACGTTGTAGTCTTCGAAACTGAAAATTTTGAAACAACAACAAAATTTTAAGCAGAGATGAGATGAGATGCTGTCTGTGGAAGTTAAGTCTTCTTTGTTTAAGCCAAGTAGAGATAGTACAGCTGTTTGCACATTTTCAAAATCGAAAAGAAGAAACACACGTGGGCTCCATCATTCTTATACTATTCTTTTTGGTTTTCTTTCATTTTATATTTATTGCAAAATTATCTCCATTTACTCAAAATAATAATATTTTATCATTTTTAAGAAATTTTTCAATGAAATATGAGTTTATGGTTTCTATGATGAAAAATTGGGTTTGTTTTATGAGTTTTGATGATTTTTTTTTTTATAGAAAACGATAATTTTGTTGACATTTTATAACATAAATGATTAAATCGAGACAAAAAAAGATAAATGACAAAAATGTTACCTAATATTAAGTAAGGGACAAATTTTTTAATTTTGCCTATATTTATTAATTTGAAGTTTGGGTCTTACTATATCGGTTATCAGACACTCTTTAAGAATTCCTAATGAAAAATTATTCTTTAAAAAAGTCAAAGATTTTGACTTTCAATGTAATAAATGCAAATATTGAAAACAAGACATTTTTCCCTTGATGACTACTCCAAGACACTCGTTAGTATTTCCTTTGAAGTTTTTATCGCTTTTTAACAAGAAAATTTCCCTTTAGATATTTATAATTACTCACAATCATCTCGAATTTTTTAAACAAGTTAAAAAACTTAAAATAAAATTTAAAAATAAATGTTATATTGAAAATATAACTTTTGAAACTTTTAAGACATTAAATGCACAATTTTCAAGAAAAATCTTCTACATTTTGTTTATTATCTTATGCTTCAAAAACATAAGTTAGCGTTACCTTTTTTAAAATACCTGAACGATAGTTAACTATCATTTGCTCTTAAACCGTTCCAATGAGGTGGATGGCAAATCGATGTTAGTTGAGTTGACAAAACTTTGAAAAGTTTACTAGTTAAGTGTTTGTAACTACCTTTCAACAAAGAACAATAGTTGTCATTGAAGGTATTTCTGGAAGTCTTGTGAGCAATCTAGATGCATAAAGAATAATTTTCATTTAACAATTTTTAAGTCACCAACCAATTTTTTTTCATATGAAAGACCGTTGCTTAATGATAATTAATCCCCGTCTAAAATTTATAGAACACATAAAATGCGTTCTTTCCTCTTTCATACAAGGATCAAATCGCTAATCATATGTGTCTTACCACTTGAACAGTTGGCTAAATAAATATGTATATTTATAAAAGAAAATGGGCATTAAAATACTATAACTTTATTTAATTTATTCTCTCCCATTTTTTTTCTTCTTTTGACTACATTTTTTCTCTTCCACAATAATCGTGTTTATTTTATACAAATTAATAAGATATCTTAATAAAAAATAAAATAATAATTTTATTTTATACCAAAATAAAGAATTTTATTAAATTATATTTGATATTTTGAAAAGAAATAATATTTGTTTATGTGCGTGCCACAATGAACATGAAGAAAATTTGGTTGAGAGAGCATAATCTATCTTGTGTGTCCAATATGTTCTTCAATTGAGACCAGTCATAATTAAATGGTGGTGGAAACTTCACGGTTATAATATGATAACAAAAAATGAGACTTCGAATACTTACCAGTATTATGATGATTGTGTAATAAAAAAAAAAAGTCTCGTTAACGAGTATACTTAGATCATTGGTTGAAAAATCTATTAAAAAATTAGTCTTGAAATTAAAAGTTTTTTTTTTTATATAAAAACTTACTTATTTAAGTTATTTGCAAGACAAATATAATGAATTATTCAACAAACATGAAACAGCTTATCAGATTAAAATGTCTTTTAACTAACATGATATGGGGAGAGTTGACAACACAACTCTTTCTTAATTAAAAAGATTAGTTTTCATTGAGGGTCTAAAGGACCTAACCGTGAGGATAAGTTGTGGCGTCTGCTGAGCCAAAAATCATGATTAGGGTTGATCAGTAAAAAAATCCTTTTGCAAATTTAATTTTTAAACAAGCAATGGTTCGGATTCTTACAGGAAAAAGAATCTAACAGATTATCAGCATCTTTTTGTAAAGATGTCAAGTGGAGTGTGTAATTTTTGCAAAGATGTCAGCATCCTTTATGTTTATTTCTTGTTTCTTAATCACGTTCTTCATTTCATCAATTACACCCCCCTCCCCCGCTTTCCTTCCTATATGTGATTTTTAGTTATTCTTTGTTCACTCTTTTGTTAATAAAAGTAATATTCGTTCAAATGGGTAGAAATTGCATCGTTCAATGAAGAACAATACAATGTCAAAGTCGTTAAAATAAAAAAAATGAAATTATAATAAATTCACAACGACGTTCGGAATACCATGTCTCATGTTTTGTAATATTGAAGAGGTCGAAATCATTGTTCGAATTTGTAATGAACATCAAACTAAGGAAATCTACCGATCTAAACTGAACAAACATAACAATAAGATGAGAAATCAAAATTTCACGCCAAGACGACGAACAACACAACATCACCCCACTTAAACGACGAAATCACAAACAAAACATAATAGAAAAGCCAAATCTAATTAAAAAATCACTTATATAAATAGAAGGAGGAGAAAAAAACAATTTAGAGAAGTAATTTGCACAAAAATAATACTTTGTTTGTAGCTTGATATTATTGTCAATAAACCGTTTTTTTAAATGATTGAACATCAATTATTAACCACTAAACGATAACTTTTTCCCATGAATAATTTCATGGAATAATCTTGTCTTCAATATTTTCAATTTGCATGTAGATGTTTTGTTTAAATGTTTGATTGTACTAAAACCTTCTCCTTGGTTCTAGTAATAATTTTTTTTTTACGACAAAAACAACCTTATATATTAAAACATGTTTACATCGGATGTGGATCATCTCCAATCCTTTTGGTTCAGCTCTCTTTTCTTTTCTAAATTAATGGTTGATTGATACATGAAGGAAATAATAATAATAAAGAAGAGAAAAAAAAGTTAATGAAAGACTGAAATCAAGGCATGATAAACAGTATGAGAGAATGAAATGAGAGAATCCAAATCCGTTTACGTCTCACTCCCTATTAAAAATTATTGAATCGTCCTTGACTTTGTATATCTTATGCTAGTTTGCTCTATAAATAAAAGTTTGCTTATAATAAAAATTAATTATTGCTTCAAAAAATAAAAATTAATTATCACCAGAGTTGCACAGTACTTATCTTCACTCCACTATTGATAGATGAGTAAGCATAAAGAGACAGAAAGTTTTGGCAGTGTAGAGAAAAAAATTAACAAACATATGTTTTGGCCTAACAGATAGAGGTTGAATAACTTATATATATTTTAAAAAAAGATAGAGGTTGAATAACACTTGTGAACTTTTTCTATCACAAGCTACAAGGACCTCAACTTTTTTCTAACGGTTGCTTAGTTTAACTTTCTTAAAGGTAATTAATATATAATAAGCCAGTGGTAGGCCTTCCTCATACCAAAATTAAAATTGAAGATAGCTAACAAATCAGTTGCTATCAAGGCAATGACTTGCAGATAGGTATATTAATAGGGAAAAATGACATATTTTAAGTTATCTTCCAAACAGCAAAATGCATGTGTTCAATCTTAGGAGTTTATTCCTTTTAATTATTTGATATTTTATTTTCATGTCAAACAAGTGTGGAAAAATGGAATTTCTGTTTGCTTGTCTATAAAGAAAGGGTGAAAATTAACTGAAAAAAGATGGTATTATGTTCCTTTTTCCCCCTTAATTAAATTGATAAAAGAGATGCATAAAAAATATCTTAATATTTAGAAATTTAGCTGGGTTTCATGGGTTTGGGATAATAATTAGACTTTTTTTCCTTATTAGGTAAGGCTACGATGATTGCATGATTGATGTCAGGGTAGGAAGTGGTTGTCCTCTAAGACATGCTGAAATAAATTATGAGTTGTTTTATAATTATACCCAAGGATTCTGTCTTTGTTTATAGTACTATATACCATCAACACTATCGATAAACCAATTGTTTCATTAATATTGAAGCGATTCAAAAAAAAAAATGATCTTAGTTAAAAAGAAGATGCTTTAGAAAATATATTATGGATCATGTTATTAACAATCGCTCTAAGAAAATTGTTTAAAGAACCTTAAAAAGGAAATGATGTCTTGAAAATGCAAGTCAAATATCTATTAAATATTAATCTTATAAATACATATTTTTCTTTTGTAAAAAAAACATTTTTTTATGTAATTAAAAATTATCTTTTTAATTCCTTAAACAAGTACTAGTAGTATATTGTTCAAATATTATATGCAAAATGCATGTAAAACTACAATTTTCCCATCAAATAAAATAAGTGCTTATTTGATAGTTTAGGAAAATATTAGCAGGGGCAAATTTCCCAACTGTGCATAGACTTTAAAAACTAGTCATTATATTTATATATCTTAAGAAGTACATCGGAGAAAAAGTTCAAATTTATAGACTAAATTGACAATCTAGCTATTCCATCTTATTATATGAGCCCAACTTGCTTGACTCAACTTAAGCCTAGTTAAATAAGCTCTCAATCTAACAAGGATTTTGGTTTATTAATATTTGATAAAAACTTCATAATCAGTGCAGCACTATCCAAATATATCAAATTACATTAGCATATACACTTGGATAATATTACACCGTTCAATAAATTTTTATATAAGAGACAACAAGTGACTATAGCCTGGATTTCTGTCACTTATCAAGATGGTGTTCAAAAGATTTGCAGTATAATTCAAGATTACAAACACTTGGAGCCCCAAAAAGAAGAAAAAGAGCATAAATTATTAATTTTTCAAGGGGGATTGAAGTTTGTTGAGAATGAATTTTTTTCTAAGGATTTTTCTAATTACAATACAGTATGAAAATTCAAACATCAGCCGACATATCTTTCTAAGCATGTGCACCCTAAAATGATAATTGCAGATTTGGACACACAAACTATGATTGATACATAATTGTGATGCATGGTGCAATGAAAGGGCAGCTATATATCAGTAACTAACATTTTTAGAAAACATCTATATCACATCAACCATGATACTATGATAGTGTAGGTACTAGTAGGTAAGTTTAGTTTTGTCTTTTCTATGAACAAAATATTCTTACAATCTGTTTTTCATTAAAATCAGCATGAAAGTTCAATTTAAAAGACATTCATTCAATAAATTATGGACATTTTCTAGTGAAAAATAATACATTTTTTAAGAGACAAATTATATTAAAGTTAGAAATTTAATTGGCACAAGAAATGCCAAAATTAGCAGAACAACAAGAAGAATAAAAGATGCTAAAATTTAGAACGAGTAATCCCTGCACATAATTATATCATAGAGTACAACTAGTAATCATCTTATTTATGATACATTGTATCTAAAACACTGATATTGCTAATAACATTACAAGGTCTTTCTTAGATTCTTTTCCTATGCTACTATCATAAATGAATATACTTTACTTACAAGAAAATTAAAGTAAAGAGTACAGAAGTAGTTAGTCTCAATGACCTTGTAAATGTAGCATCCGATGAGATTGGAATATCATCTAATAATTTAGGCTTTTCCCTATCTGAAACATGTTGCACTGTCCTAACCGAACCTGGACTTGAACTCTCACACAAACCAATACCAAGATCAGAGTCCACACTATCTCCAAGACCACTACTTGCATCATAACAAAGCCCTGAATTGTTATTAAGCTTTAACTTTCTTTTCATCCTCCAAACCATTTCCCTTTCAAATGGGACAGGTCCAGTTAACACATTATCATTCAGCCTCAGTTCACTCAAGCTTCTCAAATCTCGAAAGCTTTTCGGGATCGACCCATTGAAGTGGTTCCCATCGAGGTGAAGCACGCGAAGGTTCAGTAATTTACCTAATGATTCCGGTATTGGGCCGAGCAAATTCGTATTTGACATAACTAAAATCGTTAAATCCTTCATGCCATCGAACCCGTCGTTGGGTACTATTGTTGAGCCCATTGGGTTTCCTTTGAGCATCAAGGCCTGAAGAGAACTCAAGCTCTTTAGTGACTTTGGAAATGGGCCTTGAATGCAGTTGAAACTCAAGTCCATAAGCATAAGGTCTTTTAGGCCCATTAATTTATCTGGAATTGGGCCTGAGAGCCTGTTTCGACTCAAGTCCAATTTAATCAGAGAATGACATTCCCAAAGAGTAGAGGGGATTGGACCTGATAAACGATTCTGGTTTAGGTCCAATACATTTAAGTTCGAGAAAGTCAAGCCAGGTATGGAACCAGTTAACTTGTTAACACTCACGTCCAACGACCTTAGCCCGGTTATCCTGTTCAATGAAACCGGTATGGAACCGTTGAGATTGTTTTTATGAAGATCAAGGACTTTAAGACAAGTGAGATTACCCAATTCATTAGGAACTGGGCCTATATGGCCATTTTCTCTAAGAACAAGCGTTTGCAATGATGGGCCCAATCGGCCCAAGAAAGATGGTATAGGGTGAGGATTGTAACTAAAACAACGGTAAAAGAAGAGGGTTTTGAGATGAGGGAGGTTTAGGATGGAGGGCGAGATGGTGGAATTTGTGGGATCACACGTGGGAAAAGCCGTGTCGTCTGAGAGAGCACCGAAGGAGAGGGAGACAATGTGGTATACATTGTCTTTATCGGGAATGCATTCAATGCCATGCCACCGACCCCTACAAACGTCAGGGATATCGGTGGCCCAGTCGTTGCCCGTGGCTTTCATGATGTCGTAAACTGCATGTTGTTCGCGGGGATCGGTTCTTGCATTATCTTGTTTAGTTGAAATCCCATCTGTTAGTGGTGTGGAACCTGAAGGCACGGTGGAGCTGTTGGAATCAGAAATTTCAACCGTATAAGGCATTACTAAATCCGACAAAAACAACAATATAGTAAAACACACTAATACTAAATGTAGAGGAAGGAGACAATTGCTACGAGTCATATTTTGAATTTTTAAGTTTGTGTTGTGGTGTGTGATTTGATCATGTGACAATTAGTATTTATAGAGGGTGTTGTAATAAATGAATGGGGTGAGTGAGTTGGTGTTGTGCATTGTGTTGGAGTAACTGCGCTCACGAGAAATGACGGAATAGTAATAAATGAGGCAGAATTTGCTCATTTATGTGTTTCACGAGATTTACACTTTCATAGGTTAATTGGGTGAAGACAAGACAACGGCTCTTATTGTACTAGTAGTAATAATAAATAATAATCAGATAAGCTAGTTTTGATAGGAGATGTTCTTGTAGTAGATAGTAGATAAATTAATAATGGATAGTGGATAAATTAATTAATTGAATTTAAAGTGTTTGGTAAATATGATGAATGAAATATTGATGAAAGAAAAGAAATGTGAAAACAAGAGAAAAAAAAAGATATTATTTAGTAGTTTGGCATAAGAGAAAATTATTTAGTAGTTTGGTTTAAGAGAAAATGAAAGAAAATGATAATAGGAAAGACATGTGTATTTCTCAATGACATAAATGTCCTTATTTTCTATTCTTTTCTCTATATTTGTTTCATCACCCAAACAAAGTGTAAAAATCATAGAAATTAAGTTGTCAATGTTTATTTTTTTTGGGGGGACTACAAATTATTTTAATTTTTTCAGGGATTAAATTCAGTTTTTTCTCAGGTGTAAAATAGATCTTCGCACTTTTTTTATTGTTATTATTTTTTTATATTTTAAAATATACATCAATGTATACAAAAAAAAATTGGAGAAAATTTGGTGTCAACATGAAACACATGGACATTGTTCCTACACCGTAATTTAAGAAAATAGAAGTTATTGAATGTAATCATATGTATTGGTGTTCTACAAAGAATACGTCTTCAATCTGAAGTGATACTACATAAATCATATGTGAATAAAAATGTCATAAGAAGAGGGATTGAAAAAGCTTAATAGTGAGATTAACGTTGACAACGAAATTCAATAAATGACTTTTCATCCATATAACAATCAAAATATTTGTACATTTTGTAGATTTGATAGATCCAATGATTTGTAGGTGGAGACATTCTTTCATGGTCACAAATATAAATGAATAATGTTTGGTCACACACACATGAAAATGTTTTTTTTCTTTCTAAAAATACTAAATCATTATATTATCAATTTCATTTTTATTATTAAAAAAAGACTTTAATCTGTATATGTCCAAACACTATTCATTTATACTTGTGCCTATAGTAGAATTTCTCTTGTAGGTGATCTATAAGGTCGGAAGAGAAAAATTTGGTTAGACACAATTCTAAATAGAGAAATACTTATATAATCACAAACCTAAATAAATTATGTTTGGGCACACTCACAAGGTTACATAAAATTTAAAGAGACAAGAATTAAATAATGTTAAATGATGTGATTAAATTACTTTTCTTTTAATTTTTTCTATTTGTGTGCGCTTCCAAATACTTTTTATTTGGGTTTGTGACTATACAAGTCTTGCTCTACTAAATATTACATATTAGGCGCACACACATGAAATTAAAAAAACTAAAAAAAAAAAAAAGGATTAAAGTGATATTGATTGATATGACTATTTTATTTATCTTTTAATTTTTTTGATTTAGGTGTATGTGCCTAAATTTTTTGCCTAAATGTTTGTGCTTGTGTAAGACTATCTCTGACTCGGAATCATAAAGTCATTTTTTGGAATTAAACTAATTTTACTTAATGGCGGTACTCCAATAAAAAATTAACAATGTACAATTTTCTCTCAAATTGAATACATCAATTTATTATATCAAGATAGACAATACCAATTAAAGGCTTAATTACATAAATGGTCCTCTAACTTATTTGTTGTTTTCGATTTGGTCCCTTAATTCAAAAAAAATTCCTTTTCGGTCCCTCATATATGCTCCGTCAACCAAATTGATCATCTCCGTTAATTTTTTAATATCTAATATTTTAGATATGATTTTCAGCCATTAGATTGCAGGACCATTCTATGTAACGGTGAACCACTGACACCAATTTTTTTTTGTTTTTCTTCATCTTTCCCCATGTTCTTCATCTTCATCAACAACAACAATCCTTCAATCGAGAAATTCATCATCAACAACAACAAATCCAAAAATTCATCAACAACAAAATCATCATCACCACAAACAATCCCGACAAATTTTTCAGAAATTCATCAACACAAAAAATTAATCTTTTCAACTCAATTTTAAAACTCATAAATGTGCAAAATCATTTCCAATTTGTTCATCTTCAAACTTAGATAAAGTACATCTCTCCAAATCAAACACGACTAGAAATATAAAAATTAATGACAAAAGTCTAAGATTCTCAAGTAAGGGTGGAGTCTGCTGCTCTCGTTCCATTCTCATTACCAATTCCTGCAATTCCATTTTTTAAAAAAATAAAAAGAGAACCAAATCAATTCTATGTCTCGAGTATCTCCTTTCCAAGATTCCATTCTTGAAATACTCCAGAATGAAATCCAAAACATCACTAGACAATGCAGAAGGCCTTTAGACAAAGGAAACAAACAGAACAGTTGCAGAGAAAAACCTCCAAATAAAAACTACACTAACTAACTGATACACATATTAAATCAATTCGCATAAAAAATAACTATGGATCAAGAAAAACAAGGATTCAGTGCTACTGAATAGCGATAAGAGCACGAGGAGTGAAGGAGTGAGTGTCATGTTCAAATTAAGGTGGATCTGATTCCAGATCTGGAGTTGTCATGTTCATGAGGTTAAGAATGAATGAACGTTTGGTATCAAATTCGGTGTGTGAATTCAGTGAAGACGAGATTATGATGAATCAGTGATGGTGCGATGGTGATGAATTGGAGATTTTGATGGTGTTGTATTCACGATTCTGATGAATTTGGGATTGTGATGGTGAAGACAAGTCGGTGAAGGCAATTATGGAAAAATGAGATGATGGACTCTCATGAGAATGAATTTGGGATTTTTTTTTACTGTACAAAAATTTAGAGAGCGAAGAAGATGAAGAAATGTTAATAAATGTGGGCTTATTTGAATATTTTGATGAATGTATGAAGATGAAGATGAAGATGGGACATGGAAGAAGATGAAGAAATGTTAATAAGATTACATGTTGGTGCTACACCGTTAGATACAATATTTCTGTACAGTCTAACTGTTTCCTTTTTTTAAAATTGATCAAATGGCTGAAATTAAAAAATTAATAAGGTCTATGGTGGACTATCTATAATGTTGGTCCACCATAGACATTTGAGGTTAAAGTTAACATACATGGATTTATTTGATTGACGGAGCATAGATGAGGGACCGAAAAGGAAAAATTTAGAGTTAAGGGACCAAATCAAAAACAACAATTAAGTTAGAGGAACATTTTTGTAATTAAGCCCAAAGTAAAATATTAAGAAATTTGTTATTAAATACTCTTCCGTCCTAGATTATAAGCAAAAAAACTAATTTTCTTTGTCTCAAATTATAAGTAAAAAAGACAAACTTTTATCATATTTAATTATGATATTTCAAATAATCATCTTAAGAATTTTTATCATACAAAATGCATTCAATTTGCTCTCTCTTTTATTTTCTCTATAACCAATAACCAATGATTTTTTTTTTACATCTTCCTATAAAATTTATTTCAAGGATAACATAAGAAACTATGTTACAAACTACTATGTTTTAGTTTTCTTAATAGAGAAATGTTAACTTGTGCCCTTAGGGTACATGTTAAGAATTCCACTAATAGAAATTATGTATTGGAAATTGTGTTAATTTATTGTTCAAAATGTTTAATATTAATTTTTTTTCTCAATAAATTCTTACTACTAATGGAATGACATTAATGCTTAACATGTGTCATAAGAGCACAAGTTAACATGACACTTCTTAATAAGTGTGAAATTATCATCGTTTGCTTATAATATGGGACGTAGGAGTATTGATTTATAAGTGAAACTATTAAAATACTCCCAGTAAATTTGCAATCACTATTTGTTAGGAGGAGTAGTAGTCATATTGGTCTCTGATGTGTAACGAATAATTATAATAGTCTATTTATTTATTGTATCAAAATTTTAAGATAGTCTTTGATTGTGCACTATGTTAGTTGAAATAGTCCCCTATGTTAAAATGTTTTGTTAATATTGTCATATTCGTCTCTCAATATACTTACTTAATGTCATATAAGCCCATATCTGAAAAGAGTTAATGTCAGCATAGATAGGCTATTTTAATGTCATTGACTATTTTGACAAACGAAGTGGATAATGAAGGACTATTTTAGAATTTTGATATATTGAAGGGCTAGTGTAACTACTCGTTACATATTCATGGACTAAAACAACTATTACGCCTTGTTAGGAGTATAGAGAAGTTCTATATATTGGGCCTCTATAGACTGGACTCTTAGTGGGCCTGTGTATTTTCTATCCCTCTTCCCTAGCTCTATATATGTACCCCTTCATGTACTTATTCTATTAAGGAAATCATAATTGACTCAGTTCCATTCGAGTTGCAATTTAGTTAGGATTCGGCTAGCTAACTGTTATGGGTTCTCGCTAATCTTCACGTGGAATTAGAAGAGCCTTCTTGCCTAGCCTTCTTATTGCAGAAGAGTAGTATGTATTTTACTATTTGTGTATCTTTTGAATATATCCTAGATAAAAGTAAAATGAAATTTATAATCTACCAAATGTACCGATCTCGGTGGGTTAGTTTGATTTTTTAGAAAAAAAAAAATACTAAATGTAATTTATCATAACCAAGCAATTGAACTTAAATAGTTACAAGTTCATCAGGTACAAATTGCTCAGCAGAATCTGAATTTCATTTTTAAATAAAAATAAAACAATTCTTAATCAAATTTTACCTACCTTTTAATTAAACTTGAAATTATTATATTTCATAAAAAAAAACACGAAATTATTAGAATCTCTTTTGCATGAGAACCGAGGGTTAAAAATAATAATTTTACTTTTTTTTAAGGAGTAATAATAATTTTACTATACATGTTATATACGAGATACATATAACGTAGTGATTGCAGTTGAAAAATCTTGTATTGAGTTTTACATAAAAGTGTAGAAAGAGATTTATTTTATTTTTTTTAAAGATAAAGGAAAGGCTTACCATAGACCTTATTAAATTTTTTAATTTAAACTCTTTGATCCGCTTTTTGAAAAGATGATCATTGAATTATGAGTGTCTAAACTTATAGTGCACCAACAACAACTAATTTTTTTTTCTTTCTTCATCTTCTACCTTACTAATCTTCATCATCTTCAACTCACATTCATCATCATTCATAAGAAAAACCAAAAGAAAAAAATCAAAAACAACACCTATCAACAACAAATAATGTAATCACCAAAATTCATATCACTGAATTGCATCTTGACAAACATTTCCTGGCGAAAATCCTACTGTCCACACACAAATGCGCTCTCTTCCCTTCCCCAAATTCAACATCTTGTTGATTCTGAATTTTTTTGTTAGTTTATCGGTAACTCACATTTAAGTGAAGGTGATTGTAGGATACATTAAACTATATAAGATTGGAAAGTTTTGTTAGTTCCTCTAGTAAACTTACAGAGTTCATTCCATGAATTACCTACTGCAGATTGGTTAAGTTTGCAATCTGTACATGGATTGAGCCAGTAAGCTTGTTGTGAGAAAGAACCAGCAAACGAAAATTATTAAAGAAGTTGATGTATTTGTTTGAAGAAATACACAAATCTGTTCAAAAACACAATCCACACCAAAATCAAACAAATTCATCAATTACTAAATTTCACAAATTGGGGGAAAATGCAAACCCTGGAAATCAAAATAGAGAGAAATGAACTCTGAAAAATCCTCTCAACAAACCCAATGATCTCATCCCTCTAAACAACCTCACGCTCCAAATCCTCCACACGCGCCTTAGAATCTTCCACCACCGCTCTCAACCTCACGATCTACTCCGACGCGGCGTCGATTCACCGTAAGAGACGCTTTTCCTCATCACACCATGAGTTTCGGTGTGAGGCAAAGATCTCAGATTATGGAGTGAGAAAAAACTCCAAGAAATAACTCAAATAATTCCAAACTACAAATCCGGAAGTGCCAAAATTGGAGAAAGTTAAACAATAGAAACAAAGAAACCACCACCACTACTAGAAGCAGTAGTTTGTTTGGGATCTGTTGGTGCCATGGAAATCAATGAAAACCTTGTGAAAATTCGAATGAGTTATGGAAAAAAATGATTTTTTTTATGATTTTGGATCTGAAGTTAACGATCCTAATGGGTATTAAAGTAATAAATGAACAATAATATCATATAAGATCCTTATGCCACATGCTGTTTGATGTTTGATTTTTTATTTTTATTTATGAATATGTGTTTGTTGTTGTTGTTAATGGTGTTTGATGTTTCCCAGTATAAACTCATGAAGATTAATTATGAAGATGGTACGTTGATGAAGGAAGAAGATTAAGAAATGGGGAAAATATTAGTTATTGATGGTCTATTTTGACATACAATGGACCTTCATGATCCAACGATCATCTTTTTAAAAAATAAATCGAATGGTTTAAATTAAAGAGATTATTAGGGTCTATGGTGGACCACCTAGAATGTTGGTCCACCATAGGTATTTGAGGTTAAACTTAACAGCGAGGATTTATTCGACTGACGGAGAGACAATTAAGGGATCAAAACATTAGTTTTATTACTTATGGGACCAAAATGAAAACTTGAAATTAATTAAGGGACCAAATGACCTATTAAACCTAAAGGAAATTGTAGCAGCAACTACAACTCCATATGATATTCAATAAAAAAAAGAAGCAAAACAAGAACAAACAAAAGAGGGGGGATAACATCTCTCAAAAAAAGAAGAAGAGGGGGGACAACAAACCAAAACCCTCTAGGAGCTAACAAAATCTAAAATTAGGAAGACCTAATCTATTCTTAGAGAAGTCTAGCCCAATTTGAGAAGGCAGCTGAGTAAACCAAAAGTGAGAAGACAAAGATAAACCAATGTTAGCAAACTGATCAACACAAGTGTTGCCTTCTCTATAAATATGAGTGATATTGAAATTAAAAGAGGACAATAGATGCAAGCAATTGCCCCATCTGTTTCGGAGATGCCAAGGGACGATCTTAGAAGACTTGAAAGACAAAAAAACTAGCATGGAATCAGTCTCAAGCCATAAGTTTCACCAATTCATACAATGAGCAATTTCAATAGCTACCATAGCACCATTGAGTTCAGAGTTGAAGGTGGAATTGATACCAAGGTTTATGGCAAAGGCTCCAAGGAAATCTGAAGTTGAATTTCGAAATAGACCCCCACAAGCAGACTGCCCTGGATTGCCTAAGGAGGCTCCACGAGTGTTGCATTTGACCCAGTTAAAAATAGGAGGGTTCCAAAGAACCTCTTTGATGATAGGAGCTTTTGGAGGCTTAATTATCACTTCAAAATGCTTAAGAATCACAAAGTCAGAGATAGAAGAATTAGCAACAAGCCTAGTGTTGTTTCCAGAAAGGGAAGCACCTGAGATAATCATGTTGATGACTGATCTGAGATTAACAACCTTATCATTAAATCTCTTTTGATTTCTACAGAACCAAATAGCATAGAAGCAATGAATGACCGTAGAGAGAATGACAATTCTGCATTGAGGTGATCAATTTCTGTCACATAAACTAATCAGGTCCAAATAATTAGAAGTGTTACAATTGATATTCAAGGTAGTGGCTAACCAATTCCAAATTACCATGCATAATTCTCCAAACAAGAAGAGATTTCGATGAAGGGATGGCAGCATGCCAAATGGATTTGGCCCAATTAACAAACTGAGGCTGAGAAGAAGTATGAAAAATATAGGAATCTTTGAAAGAGAGATTACCATCATGGGATTTCTTCCAAATTAGCTTATCCTCTTTAAACGTGTTTGGAATTGTTGTCATTCTGAGCATATGCTGAAGAGGAGGATAAGCTGATAAAATTGATTGAGGCACACTCCATCTATTTTCATGTATGAAAGAAGAAACCTTAGATTGCAGCAAGTTGTGAAGGTGCAGGGGAATATAGAGATCTGAAACAAGGGGTTCACCACACCAAGTGTCTGACCAGAAGTTAATTTTCTCCCCATTTCCAATTTGCCAAATAACATTCTCAGAGAGGTTGTTGAATTTGTGCTTGGCGCTGCACCAAACAGAAGAGGATACATGATAGTTAATTGGCTTATTAACTCTCAGAACTCTACTTCCAACTAATTGAGCCCATTGCAGATCAGATTGAAGAATTTCCCAACAAAGCTTTAGATTACCTGCTTCATTAATGTCTGATAAGTTTCTAATACCCAAACCTCCCTCTTTATATGGCTTACAAACCTTGTGCCAAGTAATGGTTACAAGCTTTCTCTGATTAATGTCTCCGCTCCAGATAAAGTTTCTCATCCACTTTTCCAAATCCTTCAACAAATTAACTGGCCAGGAGTAGATGGTAAGACAATGAAGAAGCATACTTTGGATGACACTCTTGATTAACTGCACTCTACCAGCAATTGAGAGGAGTGAGGCTTTCCAGGCTGAGAGCTTGACTTTAACTTTATCAGCAATAGGTTGAAAATAAACATATTTTGGCTTGCCTTTAAAAATTGGAACCCCTAAGTAAGTGAAAGGAATGGTACCAATGTTAAAACCAATCACGTTAGCAATTTGAGAAACTCTGTGACTAGACATAGATCCTGCAAAAAATGAAGACTTATGAGGGTTCACTAGCTGACCAAACACTGCATCATATCAGATGAAAATATTCTTGAGAGCATTGATGTTAGAATTTGTTCCTTTGCAAAAGATCATCATATCATCAACATACAAGATATGTGAAGGAATATTGATGTCCCTGGTGCCATGCATCAACTTCAACTTACCTTCTCTAACCAGCTTAATGCCTATTATCCTAGAGATATGTGTAGAAAGAGAAATTACATTCACTAATTTTACTTATATCTAAATGATATTTCAAAACATACTTCTAAATATTTTATCCTAGAGACTCAAATATAAACAAAAATATACTCATATTTTCTTTAAAAAAATAGTTATATTTTTTTTTTAAGAAAAAATATAGTTATATTTGGTGAACCAAAATATGGGCAAACTTGAATTAATTCGATTATACTTAATGCCTATTATAAAAAAAGTGAATATATATTTTTTATGATATATATTTTATGGTATGTAGATGGTGAACCAAAAAATGAATATTATTTGGTTCGGGAATACGGACAAAACATTAGGTTATCAAGATTTATTATTATTATTATTATTATTATTATTATTATTATTATTATATAAAATGAAGTGATGTAAATGTTATTATTTAAGTCAATGAGGAGAGTCTAACTCAAAAAATTATATATTAGGTGGGAGAGCCTCTCAACTTTAAAAGTTGACTCTACAACAACTTTTACTCAATCAACATTGAATCAACTGCAGAACCCCTTTGTTTTCCACGGTTTCACTCATCTGTTAGTATTTGATGGTTGTCTTAATATAACAAATAGCGGAACTTCTATGATATACTCATAAATTATGGTGTACAGATACTCTTACTTCAAAAATCTATAAATTAACTATTATTTTTATGAAATAACAAGCTATTTATTAATATTTATATCTTAAAAAAATATCATTTCATAAGGAAAAACATTATTTTATTTTTTATAAAAATCATACTAATTTTTTTACATTTTATTGTAAAAAATAATAAAAATTCTCTATTATTAATTATAAAAATTCAGAAAAATAAAATTTTATTTCGTCGACGTTTTTGGTAAATAAGATTTAGTTATTATAATTATAGATGATAGAAAATAATTTTTTTCTTCAAAAAATAACTCATATAACTATTAATTTAAGGTTTTAGTGTACCAATACACTCAAATATTTGAGTGTAGCATAGAATTTGCCAACAAATAGATATCTCTTCATATGTAACCCTAAAATAAAAGGTGTCACTATATTGCATGAACCTTTGATGTGTCATCTGTCAAACAAAATGTAGGTGGCAAGAGCAGAACATGCACACTCAATGTTCCTATTCTCACAAGACTACACGTATAATTATAATAACTTACTATCATATTTCTCAACAAAAGAAAAAGAGGAGCAACAACATATCCTATCTTATCCTACGCAGTAATAACTTATAAGCATCTTAATTAATATATATTCTTCATATATATTATATCTTTGATGCCTCATGCTAGGTAGCTCTATATTTTCCCACAATAGTAACAACATTTCTATCAAGACCAATATATTAGTTTTACGTAATAAGCCAAGAAAAATCGTAAACATGCAGAATCAGATGAAAGATTACAATCAAATGCAACACAGCGAGAGTATGAACCTAAAGGAGAAGAAAGTGAAGGATTTAATGGTGAATAAGAAGAGACTAGTGGAAGTACCATACACAGCTTCACTTGCACAAACAATGAACACACTTGTAGCAAACAAGGTAGTGGCGGTTCCGGTGGCTGCACCGCCAGGTCAGTGGATTGGAGCAGGAGGGTCTATGATTGTGGAGTCCGATAAACAAACAGGAGCTGTAAGGAAACATTACATAGGGATGGTTACCATGCTTGATATTGTTGCTCATATAGCTGGTGATGATCATTTGAGTGGTGGTGATGATGATGTTACAGAAGATCTTGATCAAAGGATGTCTGTTCCTGTTTCTTCTATCATTGGTCACTCCTTTGAAGGCCTTAGCTTGTGGACTCTCAATCCAAATACCAGGTTCAATACTATACTATTGATCATTAAATAATTATTCTATACTATTTATAATATGGTCAAGATTTATAATATGGTCGAGATACGTCAGTTATTCAATGAACTTTCTTTATAATATAGTCGAGATACGTCTGTTATTCAACGAACCTGAACAATATTTTTGTCTTGCATATGAGACCAAGAGAGTATATATGTAGTAGTATTTATTTTTAGGGTAGCTATGAAGTTATGTTTATTAATTTTTCTTAATTATGTGAATATGTAATAATTTTTCATCATGTAGTACATACAAGGCTATATAGAGTACTAGTATGTTGTTAATATTGGTCTTGTTTTGTAGTAGTTTGAAGGAGGGACATAGAGCATAAAGTACTAAATATGTTAGAATCCAACTTTTTTTAGTAATAAAATAACACACCTAACATCATAGGTATAAACCTGTCAAAGTAAAACAGTACACAATTTTATTTTTGCTGAACAAGTAAACAATATTTCACTAATATTTTTTTGACAATAACAAACGTTATGTTCATCATATGCGTACTTGAAACAACATTAGTAACTATTTACCTTAACATGACAAAATCATGTATTTTTCTAAATGCATTTTCATTTTATTAATACTGCTGCAACACATAATTTTTACTATATGGTATATATTTTGTGATTATGTGGCTTCCTGTATTATGTGCTAGTCTGTTAGATTGCATGGAAGTGTTGAGCAAAGGCGTACATCGCGCTATGGTACCTACCGACAGCCAAATAGAGAACGTCTCAGCTGGAGTTGAACTCATTGAATCTTCTTCAAGCTACCAAATGCTGACTCAAATGGACGTGCTTAGGTTCTTGAAAGATCATGGCAATGAACTACAGAGCATTCTGCATTCACATTCTGTTCAAGATTTGGGAGCAATCACCGAAAGGATTTACGCCATCACCGAACGAACAAAACTCATTGATGCTATCAAGTGCTTGAAAGCTGCTATGTTAAATGCACTTCCTATTGTTAGAGCCTCTGATGTTGGTGATGATGATCACAAGCAACATATCAATGCAAGTCTTCTCATTCTCATTAACTCTTTTCCTTATGCTTTTCGTATTTTTAACAATATTTGTATATAATACTGACATAATGCAATAATACGGTTGTAGGGGAGATGCAGGAAACTTGTTGGTACATTTTCTGCAACTGATTTAAGGGGATGCTACATAAACACATTGAAATCATGGTTAGGAATAAGTGCACTTGCATTCACTAAACAAATTGCAACCAGTCCTTTGTACACAACATCAGATACACAGAATGATATTGCTACTCCTAAAAGGGAGCTTGTAACATGCTATGCTGAATCAACTTTGTCCGAGGTAATCGATAAGGCGGTCGCAAACCATGTTCATCGAGTTTGGGTGGTTGATCAAGAGGGTTTGCTTGTAGGTGTTGTGTCTCTCACTGATGTAATTAGAGTTATAAGGCAATCTATGTTAGCAGATTCAGATGCATGAATATGCTTGATACAAGCAATAATGTGTGCTATCTTGGAGAAAATATTGCAGCTATATGATCAATGTTTTGCTCAGTCAATATGTACAGTCTATAATAATGTTTTAATATTCGACTAGATATGAAATGTTAGCAGGCTTTTGTTAATACAATTATCAGTTTTTCTTTACTGAAGCATCATAGATAGAACTTTCAAATTATAGCTAGAACTCTTATAAATTGGCTCACTATATTTTTCTCTCAAAACGGCTATATTTTTCTGTGTTGAGTTAGGCTCGTACTTCACTTCTGCTTGCATTAATCGCATCTTGATGGGCAAATGAAGTTTTGTCAAAAACTTTGACATTGAGCATTGAATGGAGAAGGATTTAATTTCTCTTTCAATTTTTGCAGCACAGTTTGAAAACTATAATAGCCTTTCCTTATGTCCTTATAACAATCCATCTAGTTTTGCAAGAGCCACTAAATATTAGCATATATTACAACCAAAAGACATAATGATACGTATGTTGGACAATAAACTTGATTTGGTTCATTGGACTAATCAAGTGTTAGGCCCAATTAGATAATAAATGGTGTACCACATAAAAAGTTCTAGAGTCATGTAGAACTAGGTTGGTAGAAATATCATTGACAGAAGCGTGTAGAACTCTCTCTTGAAGTGTGTAGAACTTTCTATTGAAGTGTGTAGAGAGTTATCCTAGGATGTGTCAGAATTCTCCCTAGGATGTGTCTAGAACTCTCCCTTAGAGACTATAAAAAGGAGAGAACTTATCATTTGTAAATCAAGCAAGCAAATAAGAATCAAAGTATCCTCTTAAGTAATAGAAATAGTTATTCTCTCAAATATTGTCTCCTCCTAAATTTCACACAAAGTTCTCACTATAACCTTCTCCTTTTTCCAACAAAGTGGTATCAGAGCTTAGGTTTTGAGAAGAAATTATTCCATAGTTATGGCGGTCAATGGAGCGGCATCCTTCCAAGTTCCACTTCTCAAAGGGAGTACATATGATAATTGGTGCATCAAAATGATGACTCTTCTTGGAGCACATGTGTTTGGGAGGTTGTTGAAAAAGGCTATAATATAAGGAATTATAAGATGAGGATTCCTTAACTAAAGCACAAAGAGACACTCTGAAGGATTCAAGAAAGAGAGACAAAAAAGCTCTCTTTGGGCATTTAAATTTTGGAAGCTTAAGCTTGATGGCAAAACAAAATATGGTGAAAGGTCTTCCATCTATCAACCATCTAGACCAATTGTGTGAACGATGTTTACTTAGGAAGCAATTCCGGATGAGTTTTCCAAAGGAGTCAAACTCAAGAGCTAAGAAGCCGCTCGAGCTTATACATGTTGACGTCTGTGGACCAATCAAGCCATGCTCACTAGGTAAAAACAATTATTTCCTCCTTTTCATTGATGATTTTTCAAGAAAAACATGGGTCTATATTTCTTGAAGAAAAAATCAGAAGTCTTTACCACCTTCAAGAAATTTAAAGCTGTTGTGGAGAAAGAAAGTGGTCGGCAGATAAAAGCTATGCGGACTGACCGAGGAGGAGAATTCACTTCTAAAGAGTTTCAAGAGTTTTGTGAAGAAAATGGAATCAGAAGTCCATTGACAGTTCCAAGATCTCCCCAACGAAATGATGTGGCTGAAAGGAAAAATTGAATAATACTTGACATGGCTCGAAGCATGCTCAAAAGTAAGAAACTAACAAAAGAGTTTTGGGCTGAAGCTGTGACGTGTGCAGTCTATATATCTAATCGATCTCCAAGAAGGAGTGTGTAGGGAAAGACACCACAAGAAGCATGAAGTGGAAGAAGGCCATGTATCTCACACTTAAGGGTTGATGAGCAAAACCGCAAGTGTACGGTTTTATCGAAGTAGTAAAAATAGAGTATCGTTCCGACAGGGAGTTATGAATTTAATTAACTTTTAACAATGATTAGAATGAAAGTTTTAAGAGTAAAAAGGTTTAGTTTTTGTTTTGAAATAAAATAAAATAA
>Ga0315914_1003718_pt1 | contig 23077 bp, 14 predicted proteins | sample MpolenodulesMG_FD_203920 | JGI IMG/M metagenome (GOLD analysis project Ga0315914, IMG submission 203920) | Medicago polymorpha root nodule microbial communities from Los Angeles, California, United States - elongated nodules | ecosystem: Host-associated > Plants > Roots > Nodule | place: USA...
CAATCCCAACTTTCTTTAGTTTCAGCTTCCACAACAGCAAAAGCTATGGGGATCATTTGATTGTTACCATCTTTACCAACAACTGATAACAAATGTCCACCATACCTCCCTTTCAGAAAACATCTATCAAGTCCTATCAATGGCCTACAGTTACTCACAAAGGCCCTCTTGCAAGCATTGAAACAAACATACATTCTCTGGAGAAAAAAAAAAAAACCCAACACCAGGCCTGGTTTGAATCTTAACACTACTCCCAGGATTGCTTCTGAGCAACTCTTCACTATAGTTTCTTAGATGAGCATACTGTTCTTCACTAGCACCATGAATCATTTCTAAAGCACTTAATTTTGCCGTATAGACCTAGAAAGATCTCAACATCACATTTCACCTAAGCTTACAGTGATCTTTTAGAGCCTTAAGGGTAGTAGGTGTATGCTTAAGTATTGAAACCAGTTTTTTCGCCAACAACTTCCCATTTAACACTCTAATTTTACCAGTTGGAAAGCAATTTTGAATAGGCTTCAAGCTAGCAAGAACATTATGAGTTTGAGGAGGAACCCTACTAAATCTAATATGATATGGAGAACCTGGAGAACACTTGACCACAATTCTTTTCTTCTCATTCTTCTCTAGGTACACATTCTTCTTGTTCTGCAAACCATACTCTCTCACAACAGTTTTAACTAAAAGACTAGTGGCAAAGATCTGACCCTCCTCAAATACCACAAGTTCATAATTAGTACCCAACTTAAACCTATTCAGTTTCCTCTTTCTTGATCCCTCTTATTCCTCAGATGAACCAAGACTTTCTAGCACATCTGAGTCCTCATGCTCATCTTCAAAGTCTTCCAAACCAGTCACTTCAGTGTTCCTAGATACTTCAACACCAACTAAAGATTGATTATGGTTAATTGATTGACTACCAAGGGTTGGGTTCAGAGTCTGGCTAGGCAAAACAGTGGTCCAATCCCATTCTTCATCAAAATCACTGTCATCAACAGATACCCCATCTACACTTCCATCCTCATCTTCTAATTCATATTCAGGAACCTCTTCCTCCTCATCACTTGTGTAATCAGGATCAGACTCATCCCCTTCATCAGATCCAACTGGTTGCTTCCCTTTGTCAACTACAACAACCTCTTCAAAACCTCACTATCATACCTGCAATCTTCAACTTCAACATCTTTGGCTTCAACATGAAACTCAGCTCCTACTGCATCCCTATGCTCATTTATGAACCTAACCACATCCCTATCAGTTTTCAACAATCTTAGACCATCAACTATGTTAAAACCTGGACAGATATACCACAGCTTGTACTCCCCTACCACCCCAATCTCTCTGATCAGTTTGTCCACATCTTTTAAGTTCACCTGATCAATGTCCCACTCACCCCCATATTCATGTATTTCACCCTTCTTATAAGATACCACAGGGTCACAAATGAAGTAACCCTTGTAGTCAAACCTTATCTTCAAGTAATGGTTCTCATAAGACCTACAAGGAATGAATAAATGTTGTATGATTATTTAATTCAAAGTGTATTTGCACTCTTGCATTATACTGTATTCAACTGTATACATAATGTATACATATACAGTTATATACAGTATACATATGGTATATACATACTCTATACATACAGAATATTCTTAAAGCGCACACACACACACACACACATATACAGTATACATCCGATTTTACACATACAAAGGAATCTACAGTTGGCATTTTCCCTTTTAGGTTTTAGGTTTCAAATTTAACACAGTCTTCAATACATCCACCAACCCTATTTTATTCGAAAATAAACAACATGCATGCTTTCCAGCTATAAAACAAACGAAAAACAACAAAAGGTCACTTAGTTTGATACAATACCGTCAACACGAACCCTATTTGGCATGTTTCCTACAGTTCTTGTTGATTCGATACCCTTCTTCACCGTCGAACTCATCTTCTCCGCTGCTATTGCCTTCTTCGAACTCGTCTTCTCCGAAATCGTAATCGCCTTCGAGTTTCCACTGTCGACCCACTTTATTTTCAACGAAAACTTAAACCCTAGAATTTGGATTTCGTTCTTGGTATGAAGAATCAAACTTAGTAACGATTTACTGCCGATTAAGAGTTGGATTTCGTAGAAAAATTGTTTGAGAAAGATAGATGGATTTTAGGGGGTAAAAAACACAGACACAAAGTTAACCCTAGAATTAGAAACATCTGAGAAGCTCTCACGTGCCAAACCCTTTTATATATTTTTTTATTTTAATTCCACTAATTTCCGGCGTGGATAAAATTTAAATAAAAAACAGTATATAACGACGTGGCTTGACAGCGTGCGCCATATCAGCGTGGACTGGGTTAAAATAGACCAAAAGGATGAAATATGCAATGGGGCTAAATCTTAGGGGGGCAAAATTGTGGTTTTCCTACTTAGGAGGCCAAAATTGCAAGATTTTGAAAGTTAGGGGGAGAAAAGTTCACTTTAGCCTACTTTTTTGAGAATTATTAAAATTACAACCAGACTTCTAAATTGTCGAGGACAATCCTGTATTATCTCTACCAACTGAACATAGCTCAAGGGGACGTGTCATATTATTTTTTTTGTTGTGGATTACTCCTATTTTAATGAGATTCAAATAATTTTTTAATTCATAATTTAAAATAAGAATGATAAAAATAATAAAATAGTTTGAATGAAGGGGTAAAATTGAAAAGGAAAATTTCAGCCTAAAATATATTGGTATTATGGTATAGATATACTACGTATTTGATACTGTAATTTACCAGTAATTGATACTTAGTTGAAAGTAACATAAATTTAATACCGTAGTTGAAAGTAACATAATTACATAAATACATGTGGAGGTGCTTCAAATCAGTAATCCCACATGGATGAAAATATTGTTTTGACAAAATCATCAATAATGGCAACAACTAAACGTGAGTTGTTTTCGGTGCATGATCTTGGTTATAGATTGCACAACATGCACCTTTCGTCTTTATTGACTTTTGTTTGAATAAAAAAAGGAAAATTGTGGCTGTCAAGGATACTTTATGGTGTGATTAGTTAAAGAGAAATAGAGTAGAGAAAGTGGGTTCGAGAGAAGTTGGAAAGAGATAAAGAGGTTCCTTTTGTTTGAAAATTGCTTTTCTGACATCCAAATCGTCCTAATAACACATGGAAATTCCTAAAAAAACCCTCAACGATAGTTAACTACCGTTCTGCAAACCGGCAGCAGTTAACTGCTGCTGAGGCCAGCGGTACTTAACTGCTGCTACGTTCGTTCTGGATTCAACCTCTTTTTCTATCATTCAACCTCTTTTTCCATCATTCATTCAACCTCTTTTTCCATCATTCAACCTATTTTTTCAACATTCAACCTATTTTTTTAATATTTTTTCCCTATAAAAACTCTTCCAACCTTCACCATTTCCTCACATGCTCTCCTCTTTACTCTCATTCTTCCTCTTTCTTCTACAAAATGTTGGTTTTTATCATTCGCCTTTCATTGAAAGAGGCCTTATTGGAAATTTGAAAATTTCAGGAGATTTCTTTGAATTGGTTTTACCCCAGGATTTAGGGTTTAGGGTTTGTGGGTTTTTTTCTTTGTTTTAACCCAAGCGGTAGTTAAATGTATTATTAAACAATAAGAGTGCAAAGATGAGGAACAATTTTGGGTCATCTTGATGTTGTCTTGTACGAGTATCTTGGAGAAGAGTATCCGGAAGTTCAGGTTCAATTTTGGGTGCTCTCAAGTCAATTGTTAATGTTATTGGTACGACGAAGATGACTCCACCTATTAAGGAATAAATGTACGACGAAGATGACTCCACCTATTAAGGAATAAATGTACGACGGAGATGTTATTGGTATGACGAAGCAGATTTAGTTTTACCCAATTGTAAATATATTATTATATTAATAAAATGAGATTTAATATATATATATTACTTGTGTTCTTTTATTTTAGTTTTTATTTGCATTTATTTTAAGATTGTATATGAATAAATAAATTTAAATAAAAATTGTGTATTTTTTTTCTAGGCAAGGAGAGAGGACAGAATCAAGTGGCAACAACGACATCCCAACTAGGTTGGCACCCCAGTAAATAAATTTGAAAAAAACTAATTAAACTGAGCGGCAACTGCTGCCGTTTTGCAGAACGGTAGTTAACTACTGCTAGGGGCTTTTTAGGAATTTTCATGTGTTATTAGGACGATTTGAATGTCAGAAAAGCAATTTTCTTTTATTTTAATTAGAAAAGATAGAAAAGATAAGTGGACCTGCAATTTTTTGCAATATGTTCAAACTAGAGAATATTTTTTTTACAATATGTTCAAACTAGAGAAGTAAGACGACAAAAATAGAGAAAATTATGTATGTCCCCGGTTGTTTACAAATCAATGCTATTATGGGGGCACGTTAGCACAATTTAAAACATAGTGTTAATCTTTGAAATAGCTATTGTAATAGATACAAAAGTCTATAATAGCTTATGCAAACTAAAAAATAAAAATATAGATGTTAAGATTGGTTTTAAGTTTTAACCCATGTTTTACAAGGGAAAGCCTTTGGAACTCCCGTCAAATTTTATTAAGTGGTTATAGGTGGTCGATTGGAGCGGTAACACGAATTTGTGTGATGCATGATCCATGGCTTTGAGATAATCATTGTGGTTGGCCCCCCTCGCCTCAACACACAAGTGTGTATAGTTTGTCTATTTGTGATTTAATGAGTTGAGATGAGCATATATGGGATTTTTCTAGGATTGAAGATTTGTTTTCAGCAAAGGTTTCTCGTGTAATAGTTGACACACCCAGGACTGGCCCTGTGCAAGTGCATCAAGGCCCTTGGTATAGGGCCTCAAATTTAAAGGGACCTCATAAATTTTTAAAAAAAAGGGGAAAAAAACTTGTACCTTTGAACAAAATCTGTCACTAAATGTCATTTTATGTAAGTAAAATCCCAAAATTCAACTATTTTACCGTCAATTATGCATTGTCCATAGATAAATTTCTACTTGTCTATGGGTAAATGTCATGTTTGAACCATTGTTCGTATATTTAACTAGAACGTAGATGTTTGTCACTCTAAGTGATGTTGAATTTTTTTAAATACTTTTAAATTAAAATTGTCAAGATTACATCGGGGCCTCCAATTGTTGAAGACGGCCCTAGACACACCGCTATTCGAGTTTATTTCCGAAGATCAATCTTGTGGATAAATGAGAAAGTTTGACTGTATAGGATTAAGTAGGATACCGGTTTGCTATCACAAAAAATTTCCACACAAATTGACACCATGTAGTTGAGGATTGAAAACAACTTTGGAAAGTGAATGCTCGTCTTAAGGCTTGTAATTTATTGTGGCATATTTGTCGCGGTTGTGTACCTATTCGTGCTAGGTTGCTAACCCAATATGTTCCATGTTCAGATATTTGCCCTTTGCATGTGAATGCGAGTAAGGATGGTTGGCATGCTTTTGTCAGATGTGACATAGTGCAGGAATAATGGTTTTGGGCAGGGTTTTCGCAATGTTGCTGAAGTCGATGGACAAGTTTGATAACATTTTAGCTTTTACCTTTGATGTTTGCAAGAACAAATCTCGTGACATGGTTGGGCGCATTGTTGTTCTGTTGTGGCAGATTTGGGCGGCTCGAAATGATTGTGTGTGGACCGACGAGCGACAAACATCGAACCGTATTGGACGACTTGCATTAGGAAATTGGCAGCAATGGCATTAAGCAGATCAACAACAACGTCGTAGATCTTGACTGGCAACTGCAACTGTTGTCAATTCCAAGTGGGAAAAATCGTCGGTTGGTTGGTTGAAATGTAACGTGGATATTGCATTTCATGAAGCCGATAAGAGAGTGTCATTGGGGTGCTGTGTACGCGATTCGAATAGTCGGTTTAATTATAGCGCAAACAAGGTGCAAGAGAATGTAAATGTCTGCCTCAGCGTATTGTAGGCAATTAGGTTTGTTAGCAACAAAGGATGGCACAATGTCATTTTTTAGTCAGATTCACGCACTCATGTGAATTCTCTATTGTCTCAGCGTAGTGGAGTTTCTGAATTTTAGTTGCAAGTTAGAATCTGAAGAAGTCAGAGTCTGAAGACTATCCAGAAGCTGATTTTCAGAGTCTGAAGTTTATCAAAAGTTGAAGTGAAGAACCTAAAGTTGGTTATTTTGGATATTTGAAGACACAAATATGCAGAAGGGATTAGAAGACTAGAGCAACGTATATTCTGAAGAATAAGAAGGCTTTGGATGTTTATCCTTAGAAAAAAGAAAGTGAAGAACAATAGTACAATTGTACAACCACTACCTCCACTACTCCAACATTTCCTGCGCATAGTACAAGCTACATCTGTGTCTACACTGGATTGCAACGGTTAATTCCGTATCAAGGAATGATTTTCTAATTATTCTTTCCTAGGACATTAACCATATCAAGCAACAAATCAATGCTGAATGATCAAGCTTCTCTAACGAATCGTTGATGTGATCGCACCTCTACAAAGATTATAAGAGAATCTACAATAATTTTACAAGTGCCAAAATTCTGTCAAAATCATTGTGCATCAAACATTTAGAATTTATTATAAACTTTCATATCTTAGAAATTCTTAAGTCTTAGAGTCAGAAATGTTTTGTATTCTGAACACCACTAATTGTATATCAAGTGTTCAACCAAACTTATTTTTTGTAATTTGTTTTTTTATGAAGTCTCTTGCTTTTGTGCTTCAGCATAGAAAATCTCTTGCTTGTGTGCCTGAGTATTTGAAGTCTCTTGCTTGTGTGCTTGAGCAATTGAAATCTTGTGTGATTATAGTAAAAAATCACCTTGGAAGTGCAAGGGGGACTGGACTACTTCCAGATTGTGGAAGGAACCAAGATAATTGTTTGTGTCTCTTTCTTCTCTCTCTATCTTTTTTATATCCGCTACATTTGACTCTGAACATTGTTTCTTACTCTGAAATCTATCATACTCTTAACTTTGGACTTAGTTAAAAAGAAGAAAAAGAAAACACAATTCAACCTCCTCCCTTCTTGTGTTTTTCTATCCTTTAAACCCTTCCTTATTAATGATATGAGTTAATTTTGCTTTTGTCAAAAAACAAACATCGATTTTACTACTATAATTTGAGATTTTTTTTTATTTTGGTTCTCATGTAGATTACTCACACATAAGGGGATAATGTGGCAGTGAATCTTGCCACATGACCGCTCCCACATGGATTTTTTGATGATGTTGTATTGTTTTAATATAAAAAATTATTATTTTTTCCTGAACAATTTTATTTGAAAAAGCTAAATCAACTCAACCAAATTGATACCGAGGATAATTAAACCTAATACTTTGAGGAGGAGCATATTCCAAGCTTCTAAACCAACACCACCAAGTCAACAAAAGTGGGTTGATATTTTATCCTAGAAAAATGGCCTACATGTCAAAATTTTTCATAATTTTTTGCAAGCTTTTTTAGACATTAAAATAAGGCTTCTTACATAAAATTATAATTTTCCGTTAAGGAAAAAATTAATTATGAACTTTTAAAGAGACAAAAACTCAAAAGAAAAATGCTAAAAAGTGTCCTTGGGAATTGGTTAAGAGGATACAAATAGAAATATTGTGTTGGCAAATGATGAAAAGTGATGAATTTAACTTTTTAATAGTCAAAATGTTGTTAAATTTAATGCAAGAATACTATTTTTAGTTTTCTTAAAAACCTAAACATCATAAACCTCGACCCTCAAATCAAATTCCGAGTTTTTTTTTTCTTCTTTTCTTGCAGAGTCCTATATAAAGATAAATAGCAAGGATTTGCAAAGTTTTACAACATTCTAAAAACACATCGATTTATTTTGATTTTTTAACAAAAACATGCAAAATCGTATTTTTGTTATAAGTAATCATATACTCACGAATATAATTTCTTTGCCCAATTTTGCACACATGTTAAAAACATCATAAAAACTTCTACCACGAAATTTTGGATTTATAAAACAAGGGAGGAATTAGTTATGAATTTTCGCTCCCCATTATTATGAATTTTTTGAAAAATTCATAACTAATTATTCTCTCTGCTAATAAGTCCAAAATTAGGAACAAATTTATGAATTTCTTAAAGAATTAATAATTAATTACTTTCGTTCCCCATTGAGGTTTTTATCATTATTTAAATATGACTACAAAATTGGAAAACATAATTTAACCTGTGAGTATATACTCTAAACAAAATTGCAATTTTGCATGTTTTGCTCGAAAAATCAAAATAAATTGACGAATCTTAAAAATTCAAGTAACTTTTCATATCCTTTATATGTATTTTTGTAGAGATATCGAAGACAAATCAACATAAAATTTAATTTCTTGTTGAGGTTTATGTTGTTTTGATTTTACATTTATCTCTTTTCTCACATTTTCTCTTACATATTTCTCTTTCTCAATCTCTATCCTTTTTAAATACAAAAATAAAAATAAAACATAGGTCTTGTTAATGAGTGCCCTAAGACATTGGCTAAGGAAGTAATAAAAGAAAATTTTATCTCAAAAATCTATCTTTTTTGCAACTTAGAGAGTAAAAATGGAATGATTACACATTTTCCTAAAAAAAACTACATCTTTTGACTTCTTAAACAATGTCCTAAGGACATTTGTTATCATTCTCCATAAAATATTAAGCTCACAAATATGCAAGACCTGTCCTCAAAGTGAAAAAGGCCGATTTGAAACAAGTTAAGCGGATTCTGATTCCCTGTTTCCAAAAAGGCTGATTTAAAGTCGCATTTTATTGTGGATAAAGTTGAACAAATTAAAACGTATGGTAGACCACAAATCATTAGCATAAACAGTTGTTTGGTTTTTCTCACATTAACTTTTTCCACTCAGAAATTAGATTCAGAATCTCCAGAATCATTTATTTTTTGGTATAGTTTATTAACCACTTCAACTAAATTTCTTTGTTAACGATTTTTTGGTTTTGAATTGGCATAGTCAAACCCGCAATAGTTCTTTGGTTTTGAATTGGCATAGTCAAACCCGCAATAGTTTGTTTCACCTATATGAATTGAATTTCGCCGCTCCATTCTTTAAAACCAAAAAAAATTAGTATTTTCTTCCAAATCTTTATCTTTCAATATTTTTATTTTTATCTTAGTTCTTTTAGAAAATTAACATACAATTAAACATATATTTCTCTTTATATTTTTACAAAATTTGAACGTATTAAATATTTTTTTAATAAACAACTTGTTTAATTATTTTCATATTCAACTACAATTTTAAATGATGAAAGATAAAAGACAAGTAAATAAAAAGATTTATAAAAAAAACATATTAAGTAGAAAAATGCATTAATATCATTGTTTATATATTATACACAAAAATGAATAAGCAAACATGACAATAATAATTACTCGACAAAGATAGTAAAGTCATTTTTATTTTACTTTAGCACCTACAATAAATAATGAAATGACAAAATACATAGATAAACTCCTAAGAATCATCATTGTACCGCAAAACAACATTATGCACCAGAGCAGGTCAATATTACTTGTCTACTTCCATGAAATCCACAACAAAATAAGTGGAATCATCATGTTTTAGTGCTTGAAGATGGCGAGCATTGACAACACAATTGAAACTCCGATCATAGCCACTGAACTTGTAACAGATCCAGCAGCTCCAGCATCAGGACCTGGTGAAGGAGCCAACGAGGGACTGAGGTCTTGGGCAGAGGCCATGGTGGCGGCGAATATGACGACGAAAAAGAAGGTGAAGAACTTCATAGCTGATGATGCCATTGTTAAACTTTGGAATTGAGATTGAAAATGAAAATTGTAAATATAAAGAGAAGTTGTGAATGTTGAGAAGTTGGTGTTATGTGAATTGAGAGTGTGGAAGTATTTATAAGGGGGGAATTATATAGAGAAGCGTGTGGGATCCACATATAACGTGGACAACTGGAGCTTGGTTGAAAATATATTATGAATGAGTCGGTCGTTGAATGTGCTGTTCAGTTTTGTTAAACAACCATGTATAACTATCATTTTTGTTTTTTCTTTGAAGAACTCAACCGCTATAATAGCCGTTTTCTAATTTAAAATTGACTTGGACTTTTCTTTTTCGACCAAGACTTGGACTATTGTTACAAGTTCTAAGAATGCATTAATAATTGTTCATCCAAGTGTTGGATGTATAGAGGAATTGGTTTGTCCATCCAAGTGGAACAAAAGACGTGTTTTTATTGGTTGTAGAATTGTTCTCTTGAAGTCACTCTTGTATTCCTCGAGTCTTGTTGTCAATTGTCCTTCTTAGATTGTGTATGGTTCTTAAAGAAATTATGAGTTATGTTAGTTTCAATGTTATGGTTAGTATTATTATTTATCAAAACATAAGTTAGTGAGGCAATTAACTGGAGTGAAATTCAATAAATTAAGGTATATTAACAAACAAAAATGGATTATATTAACACTGCTATAGCAGTCTTTTTAGTACAAGGTGTATCGAAAAGGCTACTAAAAAAGATACAAGCAGTTCACAATAATTACATCAAGTGGTTAACCAATGCCTAAACACGACAATGGACTCGACCACCATAAATGATCACCAAACATAAAAACAACCTTTTTGGCTTTCATCCACCACAATTAATGATATTTTGCTTTATCTAATAATTGAACTATGTGATTTTCTTTTTGCTTAAAAAGCCTATTATTTTTTTGGCTTATTCAATCACCCGGTCCCTTAACTTAATTGATTGTCTCAATTTAGTCCCCTAACTATAATTTGTACTAATTTGGTCCCCTATATTTTACTCCGTTATGGGACCAAATTGACACAATCAATTAAGTTAAGGGATCAGGTGATTAAATAAGCCTATTTCTTTCATTCCATAGAACCCACATCGTAAGCAACCAAACAAGTTGAAGAAATGATCTCCTCGATTTCAAACCACCTGTATAATATGAAAATTGGGCACAATGATTTGAAATATCACAATGATCGATCCCATCAAAGTCAATCCAAAACCTCACTAAAGGCCATAAAGAACCAAAGTAGCTGCATGACAAAAACAAATGGCGAGCATCTTCCACAAGACCACAACCTGACACACATTTATCGATTTTTTAATTAATTTTTTTTTGTACAAGCCACTTAATCATTTAAGTATTAAATAAATGAAAGAAAAAAAAGAAGAAATTGAAAATAGCACAAGAACAACAACACGCCATCACCATCATCATCAACTACTTCCATCTTCAATATTTTTCCCTTTGTTCTTCCTCCTTCGTAAACCTGGAGTCGTCACCCCTATGTGTCCTTAAACTCACTTCTCCCTCTCCTCCTACTTCTCCACTATTCTTTTTTAACGGGAATCGAATACCCAATGGGTGTGTCTGTACCCGTGTATTGAACTCCATTGGTAACGTGGTTGAGGTCATTGGAGTTGTTGGATATTGTGATGATTTTTTACTTGGAGAAGATGGACAAAAGGTAACGGTATAATCCGCAGCAGTACAAGTAAAAGTACTCGAAGCATCATCGTAGCTATATGATCTAGAGCAAGCAGCTTTAAACATCTCCGAGTAAATCGACGGTCGACAAGTAGTCGGTGAACCATACGCGCCACTACAACAATACTCAAGTTATTAACGTACACAACTTTTTTTTTCTCTCCGTGTTAAGTCATTTTTTGGTGTAGTTCATCAACCATTACAGCTAAATTTTTTGGATAACGACTTTTTGTTTTTGAATAGGCATATTCAAACCCTCAGTAGTCTTTTTCACCTATATGAATTGAATATCTCCGCTTCATTCTTTAAAACCAAAAAAATATATTATTTTATCGCAAATCTTTATCTTTTAATATCTTTATTTTTATCTTATATTTGGTTCTTTTAGAAAATTAAGATACAATTAAAATATATTTGTTTTATATTCTTACAACATCCTAGGAGATGGTTTCTTGTTAAGAAAAAAGTGGACTGTGTTTGTATTATGAATGATATTCAAATCCTTTTCTTTGTTTAAATACTTAAGTTCGAGTTTGATTTTTTACCGAACAAGTATCGTACTATTTCTGACTTGTGAATTAAGTATTCTATATACTTCTCTCATTTCTAATAAATTTGGTTATTAAAAAAACTTATTACAAAAATTTGAGCTGTTAGTATTAAATATTATTTTTTTTAATTAACGACTTGTTTAACAATTCTCATATTCAAATCCAAACTTAAATGATGAAAGATAAAAGACAAGTAAGATAAAAAGATTTATAAAAAAAACATATTAAGTAGAAAAATGCAATAATATCATTGTTTATATATTATACACAAAAATGAATAAACTAACATAACAATAATAATTACTCGACAAAGGGATAGTAAAGTCCTTTTTATTTTACTTTAGCATCTACAATAAATAATGAAATGTAAAAATAAATACTATAAAGTATCTTACACTCTCAAAAATACATAGATAAACTCCTATCATCACTGTACCGCAAAACAACATTATGAACTAGAACAAGTCAATATTACTTGTCTACTTCCATGAAATCCACAAGAAAATAAGTGGAATCCATCATGTTTTTAGTGCTTGAAGATGGCGAGCATTGACAATACAATTGAAACTCCGATTATAGCCACTGAACTTGTAACAGATCCAGCAGCTCCAGCATCAGGACCTAGTGCTGGAGCCAACGAGGGACTAAGGTCTTGGGCAGAGGCCACTGTGGCGGCGAAGATGACGACGAAAAAGAAGGAGAAGAACTTCATAGCTGATGATGCCATTGTAAAACTTTGAAATTGAGATTGAAAATGAAAATTGTAAATATAAAGAGAAGTTGTGAATGTTGAGAAGTTGGTGATATGAGAATTGAGAGGGTGTGGGAGTATTTATAAGGGAAGAATTATTTAGAGAAGCGTGTGGGGTCCACAGATAACGTGGACAGCTGAAGCTTGAAAAAATATTACGAATGAGTCGGTCGTTAGATGATTGTTTACATTTGTTCGCTGTGTGAATGTGCTGTTCAGTTTTGTTAACAACTAAGTAGAATTATCAATGCTTGGTTTTTCTTTGAAGGACTCAACCACTATTATAGCCGATGTTTCCTGATTTAAAATTGACTTGGACTGCTCTTTTTTGTTTCAAGACTTGGACTCTTGTAGGTTCTAAGAATACATTAATAATTTACAAGTGGTGAATGTATAGTGGAATCGGTTTGCCAAGTGGAACAAAAGACGTGTTTTTATTGGTGGTAGAATTGTTCTCTTGAAATCACTCTTGTACTCCATGGGAGCAGATGCTACTGTGACTGAAGAGTCTTTTTATTTGACCGGGCTCCATAAATCATTAAAAAACATTTTAATGGTTGAGAGTGTCATTGGACCAAGTCCCCTAAAAAGGCACCGGAGAGAATCCCTATCCGTACTCCCTCTGTCTTTTAATTATCTTTTTGAGGTTGTGCATGGTTTTTACGAAATGATCAGTTATTTCTTAAAAAAAATGCTCAGTTATGTTGATTTTTGTTTATAATAGTAATTAGATGGTGTGTCATTTATATCAAAACACTCTTATTAATTAAAGCTAGTTGATTAATTAATTGGGCGGTTGAAGGCGGGAGGCCGTGAAGCTTCCTCTTGGTGGCGTGATATTTCTCTTCTGAGTAGAGAATGTTGGTTCAGTGATCATGTCGATCGCTTACCTGGTAATGGGAAGCATACGTTATCCTGGTTGGATGTTTGGTGTGGTGAGGTGTCTTTTAGAGTCAGGTTCAGTAGGTTATATGAGTAGTCAGTGTTTAAAGAAATATTTGTTTTTGATATGCATCACTTAGGGTGGGGAGAAAAGGGTGAGGCATGGAGGTGGAGGCGGAGATTGTTTGCGTGGGAGGAGGAGGTGGTGGGGGAACTGATGTTATTACTTCATAATGTTCATTTGCAGGTTGATAGGGATGACAGATGGCGTTGGACCTTGGAATCATCAAATGTTTTCTCTGTTCGCAGTGCCTATAATTTCCTATCTGCTAATCCTCCTTTTGTTTTGTTTGCTTGGCGTTTGTTCCGAGACAGGTTACCTACAAAGGACAATCTGCATCGACGTGGAGTACTTGATCGTGAATCTATGTTGTGCGTGGCTGGGTGTGGCTCGATTGAATCTTCTCAACACTTGTTCTTACATTGTAATATATTTGGGGTTGTTTGGTATTTCATATATAGGTGGCTTGGCATCTCAGTGGTAATTCCTGCTCAAGTGACGGATCATTCTAACCAATTCAGTGTCAGTGGTGGTATCGCGAAGACGCGTTGCTCAATATCTCAGGTGATTTGGTTTGCAACTGTTTGGGAAATATGGAAAGAAAGAAATAACAAACACTTTAACGACAAAGAATGCTCGATAAGTCAAGTGGTCGATAAGATTAAGTCACTTGCATTTAGGTGGTTGAAGGAGAAATTCCCTACCCTTCCCTTCAATTACCATGGTTGGTGGCTTAGTCCGTTCACAATGTTGGGCATAAGATGATAGTTATTTCTTTTTAGTTGTTTTTTGTACAACTTCGCTCTTGTAAATACTGTTTCGACGCTGTTTCTGTCTTTCCTTTGTACACCTTGTACTAGGAAAGACTTTTTGAGTTGGTAATAAAATCCATTTTAGCCTCTTAAAAAAAAAAAGTATTATTAGTAGAAAAAAATTAATAAATGTAGGTAATAGATATAATTAATAGTTGAATTTGTATTGTCATTTCATGGCAAAATACTAGCAGTAATGAAAGAAGTTTGGTCGGATGTGGGTTTTAACGGTTGTATAATCCGATTCCGACTGTTTGTGTCCATGCAAGACCGAAACATAAATCGACAACCCACTAACCCGATAAAACCCAACCTCAACTTTGATATTTCTTTCGATTTGATCGGGCTCGGGTTGGGTGTCAGATGCTTGTCCAACCCTACTTCATACCATCTTTATCATCAACCTTCATAAAAAATCCAAAAAAACCCACACAGAAAAAAAACATAAATTTTAAATTTCACTTCAAGCTTTGAAATTGAAATCCCTCTAATCTCTTCTATAAAACCCATTTTTCAAATTTGCTTCGTTCGCATCCTCACTCATGCTTCGTCGTTTTGTTATCTCTCCCACTAGTTTCATTGCTTCCGGTGCCAGAAAGATTTTGACCTCTGTTTTGGATCTTGAATCTTCCCCTACAGGGATATAGTTTATGTTTTTATTTTTACAAGGACTACTTTCAGACTTTGCATGTATTACATAGGCTACTTCAAGAAGTAACCCTAAAATATAAAACATTTTCTCCGTTTTTTATATCATATTTGAAATGATATTATATTTTACATTTATCCCTTTTCTCACATTCTCTCTTACATATTTATCTTTCACGATTTCTATCCTTTTTAAATACAAAATTAAAAAGTAAAATATGGGTCTTGCTAATGAATGCTCTTAGGACATTGGTTAAAGAAGTAATAAAAGGAAACTTTATCTTACAAATTTAACTTTTTTGCAACTTAGAAAATAAAGGTCGATTTCATACAAGTTAAGTGAATTATGACTCCCTAGTTCCAAAAAGGCCGATTTAAAGTCGCATTTTAGCGTGGATAAAAATGAACAAATTCAAACTTATGGTAGACCATAGATCAATGGCGTAAATGATTGATTTTTTTTTTTGTTCGTGTTAACTTTTTTCGCTCAGGAATCATACTCAGAAACTCCAAAATTATTCATTTTTTGGTGTAACTTATTAACCACTTCAGCTAAATCTCTTGGTTAAAGATTGTTTTGGTTTTGAATAGGCATAGTCATACTCGTAATAATTCTTTAATTTTGAATAGGCATAGTTAAACCCCGCAATTATCTGTTTCACCTATGTGAATTGAATTTTGCCGCTCAATTCTTTAAAACCAAAAAAATATATATTATTTTCTTGCAAATCTTTATCTTTCAATATCTTAATTTTTATCTTAAATTTTGGTTCTTTTAGAAAATTAAGATACAATTAAACATATATTTCTCTTTATATTCTTACAAAATTTGAACATATTAAATAATTTACTTTAATAAACGACTTGTTTAATTATCTTCATATTCAAGTCCAAACATAAATTGTAACCAAAAAAAAAGTCCAAACTTAAATGATTAAAGATAAAAGACAAGTAAAATAAAAAGATTTATAAATAAAAAGCATATTAAGTAGAAAAATGTAATAATATCATTGTTTATATATTATACACAAAAATGAGTAAGCATAACGCTAACATGACAATAATAATTTCTCGACAAGGATAGTAAAGTCCTTATTTTTCCTGAACACCTACAAATAAATAATGAAATATCAAAATAAATACCGTAAAAATCTCTCACGCTCTCAAGTATACATATAGACAAACTCCTAACAATCATCACTGTACCGCAAAGAACCATCATGCACCAGAACAGGTCAATATTACTTGTTTACTTGCATGAAATCCATAAGAAAATAAGTGGAATCATCATTTTTTAGTGTTTGAAGATGGCAAGCATTGACAATACAATTGAAACTCCGATCATAGCCACTGAATTTGTAATAGATCCAGCAGCTCCAGCATCAGGACCTGGTGCCGGAGCCAACGATGGACTAAGGTCTTGGGCAGAGGCCATGGTGGCGACGAAGATGATGACCAAAAAGAAGGAGAAGAACTTCATAGCTGATGATGCCATTGTAAAACTATGGTGTATGGAATAGAGATTGAAAATGAAAATTGAAAATATAAAGAGAAGTTGTGAATGTTGAGAAGTGGGTGATATGAGAATTGGGAGGGTATGCGAGTATTTATAAGGGAAGAATTATTATTTACAGAGCGTGTGGGGTCCACAGATAACCTGGACAGCTGGAGCTTGAAAATATATTATGAATGAGTCGGTTGTTAGATGTTTGTTTACGTTTGTGCGCTGTGTGAATGTGCTGTTCAGTTTTGTTAAACAACTAAGTAGAATTATCATGCTTGTTTTTTCTTTGAAGGACTCAACCGCTATTATAGCCAATGTTTCCTGATTTAAAATTGACTTGGATTGCTCTTTTTTGGTTCAAGACTTGGACTCTTATAGGTTCTAAGAATACATTAATGATTTACAAGTGGTGAATGTATAGAGGAATCGGTTTGCCAAGTGGAACAAAAGACGTGTATTTATTGGTGGTAGAACTGTTTTCTTTTAATCACTCTTGTACGAGCAGATACTACAGTGACTGAAGAGTCTTTTCATTTGACTGGGCTCTATAAATTATTAAAGAAATTTGTTCTTCTCCCAAAAAAAAAAGGCTCACCCTGGGCAAAATACATTTCGTATGAGTTATCTCATGCTCGGTAAACTGAAATATAACCTATATAAATGAACTCACGTTAGGAAAATAACCTACATAAGTTAACTCATGTTGGGGCTATAACTTAAATGAGTTAACTCACGCCGGACATTATAACTTACATGAGTTAACCCACGTTGAATTATAGTCTCCGTAAGTTAAGTCACGTGGTTGGCGAAAGTAACTTAAGTCACGTTGGGTTTAACACTTACGTGAGTTAACTCACGCGAAGGTATTTTAGCCCGTTTGTATGGGAGTGAGAGCGTTTTTTGTTAGGAGAAGAGTAATTTTCATTATTAAAAAGCATTTTATTGGTTGAGATTGTCATTGGACCGAGTCCAGGTCCAATATAAAGGCACGAGAGAGAATCCCTATCCGTACTCCCTCAGTCTTTTAATTATCTCTTTAAGGTTATGTGAGGTTTTTAAGAAAATGATCAATTATTCCTTAAGAAAAAAATTATCTCTTTAAGGTTGTGTGTGGTTTTTAAGAAAATGATCAATTATTCCTTAAAAAAAAAAAATGATCAGTTATGTTGATTTTTGCTTATAATAGTAATTTGAGGGTGTGTCATTTACCGAAACACTCTTATTAATTAAAGTTAGTTGATTAATTAAATGTAGTGAAAATAAATAAATAAATATTATGATATGTTGATTTTTGATTATAATAGTGATCGGAGTGTCATTTACGAAAGAGAAACACTAAATGGTGCGAGACGAAAATCTACGAAATACGTGGAACAGATCTTTGCCGTTCAACAAACTATTCCATACACCAACCTGGCATGTATTCTGTCAAACCTAGACGCAACAATTTCCAAAAATATGCCAGATCAGTATTCGTTGTCTTTTGTTTGTAAAATTGTCGCACGACATAGCATCTCTCTTTACCAAAACACTCTTATTAATTAAAGTAAGTTGATCAATTAAATGTAGTGAAAATTAATAAATAAGTAGGGTTAATACATGCTAACCGTTGTAATATTAGCGATTTCTGATTTACCTCTGTAAACAAATTTGTTTAAATTACAACCCTGTAATTTAAAGATTCTTTGGTTTTGGATCTTCATGAACTTTGACTGTACAAAATTGATGATATGACAGGGGGTAAATCGAAATTCTCTCAAATTACAGGGGGTGAAAGTACCTTAAATTTTGTAATTTGATGTCATGAAGGTCTAACTAAAACCAAAGAATCTTCAAATTACTGGGTTTTAATCTAAACAATTTTTTTACAAGGGGTAAACCAGCAATCGCTAATATTACAGTTGGGTAAATATGTATTAACCCTAAATAAGTAGTATTAGTGGAAAAAAATAAATAAATGCAGGTGACAGATATAACTAATAGTTATTTGTATTGTCATTCCATGGCAGAATGTAAAATACTAGCAGTAATGTAAGAAGTTCGATCGGATGTGGGTTTCAACGGTGTGTATTGTATAATTCGATTCCGACTGTATGTGTCCATGTAAGACCGAAACATAAACCGACAACCCACTAAAACCCAACCGCAACTTTGATATTTCATTCGGTTTGATCGGGTGTCAGATGCTTGTATACATTCATCCACTTCAAGCTTTTAATGAATGTTTAAATTTCACTTAAAGCTTTGAAATTGAAATCCCTCTCATCTCTTCTATAAAACCCATTTTTCAAATTTGCTTGGTTCTCATCCTCACTCCTGCTTCGTCGCTTTGTTATCTCTCCCACTTGTTTCATTGCTTCCGGGGCCAGAAAGATTTTGACCTATGTTTTGGATCTTGAATCTTCCCCTACATGGATATAGTTTGTGTTTTTATTTTTACAAGGGCTATTTTCATACTATGCATATATTATAGAGGCTACTTCAACAAGTAACCCTAAAATATAAAACATTTTTCTCTATTTTTTATATCATATTTCAAATGATATTATATTTTACCTTTATCCCTTTTCTCATATTCTCTCTTACATATTTCTTTCTCAATCTCTATCCTTTTTAAATACAAAAATAAAAATAAAAAACGAGTCTTGCTAATGAATGCCTTTAGGGCATTAGTTAAAGAAGTAATAAAAGGAAACTTTATCTTGAAAGATTAACTTTTTTGCAACTTAGAGAATAAAGGTCGATTTCATATATATGTTAAGCGAATTCTAATTCCCTATTTCCAAAAGGCCGATTTAAAGTCGCATTTTATCGTGGATAAAACTAAACAAATTCAAACTTATGGTAGACCACAAATCAATGGAGTAAACGATTGATTGTTTTTTTTGTTCGTGTTAACTTTTTCCACTCCGGAATCAGACTTGGAAGCTTCTGAATTATTCATTTTTTTGTGTAACTCATTAACCACTTTAGCTAAAGTTCTTGGTTAAAGATTTTTTTTTTTGTTTTGAATAAGCATAGTCACACTCGCTATAGTTCTTTGGTTTTCAATAGGCATAGTCAAACCTGAAATAGTCCGTTTCACCTATATGAATTGAATTTCGCCGCTCTATTCTTTAAAACAAATAAAAAATTATTTTCTCACAAATCTTTATCTTTCAATATCTTTATTTTTACCTTAGATTTTGGTTATTTTAGAGAATTAAGATACAATTAAACATATATTTCTCTTTATATTCATACAAAAATTTGAACGTATTAAATATTTTTTTAATAAACGACTTGTTTACTTATTTTCATATTCAAGTCAAAACTTAAATGATGGAACACAAAAGACAAGTAAGATAAAAAGATTTATAAAATAAACATATTAAGTAGAAAAATGCAATAATATCATTGTTTATATATTATTTTGAAGGAATCATTGTCTATATTTATACACTAAAATGAATAAGCATGACGCTAACATGACAATAATAATTACTCGACAAGGATAGTAAAGTCCTTATTTTTCCTTAAAACCTACAAATAAATAATGAAATATCAAAATAAATACCTTAAAAATCTCTCATGCTCTCAAGTATAACATTATGCAAAATAACAATCATCACTGTACCGCAAAATAACATTATGCACCAGGACAGGTCAATAATACTTGTCCACTTACATGAAATCCACAAGAAAATAAGTGGAATCATCATGTTTTTAGTGCTTGAAGATGGCAAGCATTGACAACACAATTGAAACTCCGATCATAACCACTGAACTTGTAACAGATCCAGCAGCTCCAGCATCAGGACCTGGTGCCGGAGCCAACGAGGGACTGAGATCTTGGGCAGAGGCCATGGTAGCGACAAAGATGACGACGAAAAAGAAGGAGAATAACTTCGTAGCTGAGGATGCCATTGCAAAACTATTGAATAGTGATTGAAAATGAAAAATTGAAAATATAAAGAAAAGTTGTGAATGTTGAGAAGTGGGTGATAAGAGAATTGAGATTGTGTGGAAGTATTTATAATAAGGGGGGAATTATTTAAGAAGCGTGTAGGATCCACATATAACGTGGACAACTGGAGCTTGTTTGAAAATATATTATGAATTATGAATGAGTCGGTCGTTGGATGATTGTGGGCTGTGTGAATGTGATGTTCAGTTTTGTTAAACAACCAAGTAAAACTATCATGTTTGTTTTTTCTTTGAAGAACTCAACCGCTATAATAGCCGATGTTTTCTGATTTAAAATTGACTTGGACTCCTCTTTTTCGACCAAGACTTTGACACTTGTAGCAAGTTCAAAGAATACATTAATAATTCACAAGTGGTGGATGTATAGATGAATTGGTTTGTCCAAGTGGAACAAAAGACGTGTTTTTATTGGTGGTAGAATTGTTCTCTTGACGTCACTCTTGTATTCCTTCCCAACTTTCCTTTGTTTACTTGATCCTTTAGGATGTAAAAACGTGTTTCAATGTGTTTACTTCATTCATGAGCAACTAGATGCTTGACTAAGTTAATAACAGATTTGCTATCAACCATCATTTCCATCCTTTCATTCTTCTTTAGTTTTTCAATTCCATTAGTAACATATTGATCCATTGAGCTTGACAAGCTGTCATAGAAGCTTCAATATACTCAGCTCCACAAAAAGACAATGCAACCACTGACTCCTTCTTCGGACTCCATGAAAATGCAGCATTGCCAATCATAAACACATAGGCAGCAGTGCTTCTGAATCAGAATAGAGTTTTGATTTTTAATTATCAATGGATCTAGTGAATTTTGATTTCTAGAGTATTGAATACCATAATTGCAAGTTCCCTTCACATATCTTAATATTCTATTAGCTGCAATCATGTGTGAAGTGGTAGGTTTCTCCATGTATTTACTAATCAAACCTACTTCATAAGCTATGTCTGGTCTGATATGGTAAAAATACCTCAATGAACCTACAATCTTCTTGAATAGAGTTAGATCAACCTCTTTCTCATCGTTGATAAAGAGAAAGTTCCACTCATGTGTCAACTGGAGTTGAAATTGGTTTGCAATTCAGCATCTTAAACTTCTCCAGAGCATGTAGTGTACACTTCCTTTGATGAATCACAACACCTTGTGAATTCTTTCAAACTCAATGCCCAAGAAGTATGTGAGATTGCCTAGATCATACATCTCAAACTACTTCATCATATTCTTCTTAAAACCTTCCATTTATGCTTCATTGTTTCCAGTAATGATCATATCATCCACATATAAGCATACAGCATACAATAAACTTATTAGTGGTGTTCCAACAGTAGGTACCATGTTAGTTCACACACTTTGTGAAACTTTGTTGTAGAAGAAAGTTATTTATCTTCTTATTCCAAGCTCTTGGAGCTTGCTTCAAACCATATAGAACTTTATCAAGCTTATACACATACTTTTCCTTACCTTTTATCTCAAAACCTGGTGGTTGGCTCACATAAACCTCTTCTTCTAACTCATTAAGAAAAGCATATTTAACATCCTTCCTCCATCTGTTCTTAGCTTGCTAATTACTTATCCATTTTCATTTTGAACTAGCAGTGTGAACTTCCTAAACACACCAAACACCTCACTTTTCTTAGCTAGCAAGTAAATGCATAATTTTCAAGTAAATTCATCAATGAATGTTACAGAGTAGCTACTTCCTCCTACTGATTTTACCTCAAAAGGACCACACACATCAAAGTGAATTACCTCAATTTTTCTGGTTGCTTTGAATGGTACCTTAGCATTGTATGAACTTATGGTCTTCTTCCTAGTACAACACATCTCCCACACTTCACTAGGCAACTTGATCTTTGGTAAACCTTGCACCATTCTGTTCTCACTAAGAATATCTAAACCTCTGAAGTTGATATGCACATACCTTTGATGCCATAACTAATTTTCACCTTGATTATCTGATAGAAAGCATTGATCTTCAATAACATTGATGTTAATTCTGAAAGTTCTTTGCTTTGAAAGTGGAGCTTTCAGAATCAACATATTCTTGTAATCAAAAACATTCATAGCTTGTGCTTCCATCTTCATAGTATACCTTTGCAGTAATTGACCAATACTGATAAGATTACTCTTCATGTTTGGTACATATAACACATCAGTAATTCTAGCCTTCTTCCTATCTTTCCTATGAATCAATACTTTGCCAATTCCTGCTGCACAAACTATGTTATTATTTGAAAACTATATTGTCGCGTCATTTTTCGGAGGTCAAGGCTATTTGGTTAGCGTTTGACTCACTATTTTATTTCACGACCGAACATTTAATTTTAAGAGAAAAAGGGGAAAAAAAGTTCAAAATACCCCTTTGAAAAGA
>Ga0315914_1003719_pt1 | contig 23077 bp, 8 predicted proteins | sample MpolenodulesMG_FD_203920 | JGI IMG/M metagenome (GOLD analysis project Ga0315914, IMG submission 203920) | Medicago polymorpha root nodule microbial communities from Los Angeles, California, United States - elongated nodules | ecosystem: Host-associated > Plants > Roots > Nodule | place: USA...
TTAGCTTTTAGGAGTGTTTGTGGTGTCATGGTCATTGTTGACCGCTCATACGACCCCTGCAATTGCATTGCAGCTTATGCAGGGGTCGTATAACGGTCAACAAAGACCCTTGACATCATAGAAAGACACAAAATATTCATATCGTATTTGTTCGGATTTTATTTTCTGGAAACACTAACAATCTGGTCCGGAAAACAAAATCCAAACCAGGTGTATCATTGAAATTTTTGCAGGGCGCACGAGAAGGCAATAAGGTTGGAAAAGTAATGCTCTTGTTTGTTTTAGTTGGTTCTTTTTATAATTGAGACAATATAGTTCTCTTTATTAAAAGCATGTCTGTAATTTGAACCCATAGGTAAGTTTTAGTGATACAGTGGGTGTGTTTAGTATTCACCTTGCACACATATAATGAGCTTCATTCTCCCACTCTTATATGCATGCCGATGGAGTTAACATTATTATAAGGTAAGTGTTAGAAAAAGTGTTGAAAAGTGAGGGTTGCTAGCATTTCTCTATAAGGTAATACACACTTTTTTTTATGGTCAAGTAGCCTAGTGGCTAGAGCTCACACAATTTAATCGTGGAGAAATGAAGTGTCTAGGGTTCGAACCCAACCCCTGTATATAAAAAGCAATATCCCTACCAACTGAGTTAAGCTCACGGGATAAGGTAATACACATTGTTTCCGTTGAACAAAAAGACGGACAAAGATTATGCAATATTAAATGATATTGTGTTAGAGGGCATACTTCCAAATTGGTAGTTATATGGTTAGAAAAATTTGTACTCATGCATGTCAAATGCAAGCTTAATCGAAGCCACTTGGATGTTGATCAAATATACACTTCCAATTAATCCTTCCTCATCATCCAAGATAATCCCAGTAAGAAGTAATAGAAAAATAGATTAGGTGCAATAAAGACCATAATGACTAAAAAGAGTTTTCCTTTAATAAATACTATATGGTGGATGTCTAACTCATCTAACATCATGTTTAGATACCTTTGTTGCGTGATGAATAAAAATTTGATGTTTCTAAGGGTGATCTTGAAAGTATCCAATCTCTTCACTTTTTTTAGTAATTTTTTTAAGGTGTTGGATTGATGTCATGAGAAATGTTAGTAACAAACATTCTAACACACACTTTTTAATTGGTTAAAATTCACATGCGACCCACCAAATTTATATGGGACCGACATGATTTGATGAGACCCATGTGAATTTTAACCAATCAAAGAGAGTGTGTTGAAAAGTGTGTGTTGCTAGTATTCCTCTTCACTGGATATTTATCACGTATTAACTTTAAAATTTATAAAATTAATAATATGCACATGTATAATCCATTTAAACATCTTGTATGATATGAGTCTTCCATGATAGAAGTTCTTATGAGTTGTATTTTTTTCTTTTCTGATTTCTCTTTCCGTCCTAAATTATAAGCAAAAGAATTTCATTTTCTTTGTTCCACAATATAAGCAAAAAAGACAAACTTTTGTATTATTTCAAAAAAATCATCTTTTCCAAAGTAAAATTAAATGCAAATCGCATTCAATTTGTTCTCCTTTCTATTCTCTCCATAATTATTAACCAATAATAATTATTTTTACATCTTTTCATGAAACTTATTTCAAGAAGAACACACAAAATTATATCTAAAACTACTATGTTTTGTTTTCTTAATAAATGTGAATTTGTGTTTTTTGCTTATAAATTAGGACGGAGGGAATATAACCTTATTCAAGACATTATTAAACTCAAAGAGACATGATTTTCTTGGATACAAAATTTAAATATTGATTTGTCACACAAACGCAAGTGTAACACCGGGTTGGTTAGACAAACTTCGTTGGTAAATAAATCCATTAATTTATTTAGAGAATGGAAAGGTAGTTACCATCTGACATTTTCATTTGGAGCAGTAGGTGGCATCGTTTTAATAACTTCAATTCTTTGTGCTTGGCAGCATTAATTGAGCTACCTGCAAAATACATGCAGATAAATGTATCCGTGAGCTTAGCTCAACTGGTAAAGGATAATGCATTATGTATGTAGGGGATGGGGTTCAAACCCCAGATACCCCTCTATTTTACTTTTAAGGTGAATTTCTCCGACCATTAAACTATTTGACAAAAAATAATAATTAAATCTTTCAAATGCACTATCATAGATTCTAGCGGTCCAACATCGGGACCTGCTACTTTTAATTCAAAATATAATGTGACAAAACCAACACAGTATAATGGTAATTCCATCAAAGTATACTCTCCCTTTTCTTTTCTTTTCTTTTTTGCCAATATATCCTTGGATGTAATTCCATTAAAGTAAACTTAATATATTTATGTTGATAAAATAGGAATTAACGCATCAACGTAAACTTAATCTATGATTTAAATTCGAATCATAGATTTCATCTTTATTCATTTTAAGATTGATTTTTTTTATATAAATGCAAATATAACCTTGTATTAAAAAAAGAATGTTGTAGCATATTCAAAGAGTCTAATCTATGTGGATAGATTCATATCGTAAAAAAAAATCCTTAATTTTGGGTGGCTTGAAATAAAGAAGTAGGTTAATTTTTTTATTTAGCAAAACTTGATTTCATTCTTAATGACGTTGATTCCTTTCTACATTAATTTGCCTTTAAAAATAGGAAATAATGACCTTCTTACCAAAAATAATTTTTAAAATTATATTAGCTCAAAAAAATATATTAGCTCAAAGAGTCTAATCTATATGGATACATTCTGATAGTAAAACAAAAATCCTTAATTTTGGTTGGTTAGAAATAAAGAAGTAGGTTGATTTTTTTTTTCTTTTTTAGCAAAACTTGATTTCATTCTTAATGACGGTGACTCCTTTCTACATTAAATTACTTTTAAAAATAGAAAATAATGACCTTACCAAAAATAATATTTTAAAATATATTAGCATAAAATATTATCATATTCTATATTTATGCTCATTTTTCTATTAATGATAAAATCTCAATTAAAGAAGCCAGTATCAATCAAAATCAAAATTCTTTTTTCTTTTTGACTCAATTAAAATCCTAAACAAAGAAATTTTGGAAAACCAGATTTATATATAAGTTAGTACTGTGTATGGTAAAGGAAACTAAAATTTAGTAAAACCAAGCACACGAGATTAATTGAGAAACATGGAAGAAACTATGAAGAGATTATCAACTAAGAAAGAAGAGAAAACAATGGCTTTCTATGTTTACCATCCATGCTATTGTCTTGAAGAAATTTTCAAAACTTTTTTGAGGTGTTTAGGTATTGAGTCTACACAAACCAAAGAAGAGAAAGATTCATCAACATCACTACTCAAACCTCATGCATGTTCATCTGATTCTAATGTAGCCCTAAAAGATCATTATTACTCTTCAAGCAGCAACCAGAAAAGCTCGCAAGATGGGGTTGCAGATCCACCACTATCCACATCTACTCAAACCATTGTATGTATATATTTATTTATTTATAGCTTTTTTATTTATTTTCCTCCAACCAAAGTACGAACACCATTTAATTTCCTCAAACCATTGAGTATATTGTGTGCAGAATCTAAGTTCAATGGGAAGGGGTGGTCCTCGAAGGACTCCACTTACACAAGGTCCACCACCTCAACATAATTAATAACATGCGAGTAAGCTTCAACTACTTCTCAAATCTCAAACCCCATTACTTTAACTCGTTTTATATCAAAATTTTGCAATTCTTAATTAGTTTAACGATTTTTTTGGCTAAATTAATTAGTCCACGATGATATATAGTGTATACTTTTTTTTTTGCAGGCTTAATTAAGTGTGGTGGTGGTACTCGTGATGGTCTTACTCTATGGCCAGGAATTCAGAATAATATTTGCATATGCAGATTTTACCTCTCTTAATTATTCTAGCTAATTAATTATGAACATAAGCTGGTTATCATAGCTTTACTTTCTTTAACCTTTTCTTATAGGCATGGGAATTAACCGTTCTATATGTATAATCTTGGCCAGTGTACAAATCAATATTAAAGCAAGTTTGCGCTTCTCTTATTCTATTTTTTTTCTTCCTCTTTTCTATTTTTCATCACTTGTCTCTTAGCATTAATTTATTAGCTCAAATGCAATCTTGATCATCGATCTATAGGTTTGCTTGATAAGATTTTGGTCCTCGTTTCTAAATTCGAAAATATAGTCTATAAATTTTAAAAGTTTAAGAAATTTTCTCCACAATTGAATTTTAGATTTATTTTTTAGTGATGTGCCATGTTGATTAATAAATTAACTGATAAGTCATTGATCAATGTTTTCATTATCTTTTTTTTTCGAAAATTTTCTTTTTAGAGTATTGTATATTTCGATTTTATGTTTTAAACAATACTTTAATGATTTATTAGAAAATGATAAAAAAAATATTTAATCCACATATGTAAAATAAAATATTTTTCTTAAATATACTAAAATAAAATAAAATGTGTCTCTTATATGTAAAAGACTAGATAAATTTTAATTAGGTAGATTCTCAAGTACCATGAAGTTTAGTTGGTTACCGGTAAAATTTATTCAAAATTTGATTTATATTTAAATAAATTAATATAAAAATATGACATGATATTGAATAATTAAATGCTAGATACATATCCAACCAAACTTTAATGATACTACCGCTTTCACCATGTTATTTTTATATACTTTAATTAATACTATAGTAATTAGACACTTCTATACAATACCTAATACCTAATATACACATTAATTATACTACCAGCATTTCTTAACATTAGATGATACTCTTTTTTTTTTTTGGACAAAAATATGCCTATATAACATTTCATTAATGATAACTGTTTATGAGTATTCGTGACGTGATAATGTATTGAATACGCGTTGAAATATCAATCAATCTTTGAAGCTATTCCCTCCGTTTTTAAATATAAGCAAAATTGACTTTTTAGATTCATCCATTTATTGATGTATGTGGTTCATATGAACCACATACATCAATAAATGGATGAATTTAAAAAGTCAATTTTGTTTATATTTAAAAAAGGAGGGAGTAACTAATAATAAAAATGTGACAACTCATATAATACCTAATATGTCTCTCATTTGCTTGTCGTCTCTTTACAAACTCAACATGAGAGAATAAAAGTCTACACTAACTAATAACAACAGCTCTAAGTTCAATAACATCAAGTCAAACTCAGTCATGTCGAGACTAATTTGTTGCAACTCATGCATCCATCTCATGGCAAGTAAGAGACCAATCTTCTCTTACATCAACTTCAAAATAGGCAAAAACCGTTTAGTTTTAGCAAGTATAAGTTGACCATGCTCGTATTGGATACACATACCAATACCAAGGCTATTTTTGTGGGACTAAAATATTGAAGTGTGAACATTGCATATGTATTGGCATGTTGTTGGTTTAGTCCACCTAGATATCAATTTGAATCTTGAAGTTAGTCGGTATCCCGTGGGGACTATCCCATTTAAGACACCATAAGCAGCGATTTTTTTCATATGGGGATGAAGACGAGGGACAAAGTTCTCCCGAGGATGGTTCCGCGATGGGGGCAGAGATCATATCCCTGCTCCATAGGGACCTCGTCGATGAATGTTTTACCAAAATATCCAATAAATGTGTACATATAAGTATTTTATATTCATGTTTGTTTTGTTTTCTTCACGAAACGTGTATAAAATTCTTGTAAATGTGATGTTTATTGTTGTCAAAATACTCACAATAATGTCTTTGTAGTTTATTTGCTTTATACTTATATTTTAATTTTTAACTCTCCATTGGATTGAAAATGATACAAAGTTTTTTTTTACCTTTTTATGTTGAAGGGGTCCTTGCGGAGACTTTAGGGATCCGTTAGGACGAGGAAGGAGAGAAAAAGTCCTTGAGGCAGGGAATTGGGACGAGGGTGGGGAGAATTTTGGGAGGCAGGGATGGGGAAGGAGAGCTGGACAATACTCTTTGCCTCATTAACATCTCTAAGTCTACTACCCCTTCACAGTAAACTATAAGGAAAACACTAGATTGCAATTAATCACTCTAAACTTAATTGCTTGGAATGCAAGTAATGTCCTCCATATGTGTATTATCCAATATCAACCCTTCAAGAATTTTTCGATAATGTGATCTCTTGCCTTTTTCCACTACCTAATTGCTCACTCATGTGATTATATTACACGAATCAAATAATGCCTTACAAAGATTGTGAAAAACATCTTATTACTGTGGAATAGCAACACCAAAAAAATTTCATTCAAGCGGCCACAAATAAGGTTAAGAAATTCTAAGACAAGTACGCTAAAATGAGTTATTTACCTTTGGTGGAGCTCATAATCGCTAGTTATGTTTTCACCTTCATCTAACACGAATATTAGACGTATCAATTGAAAGGAAAAAAACATAATAAATGGAAGTTTGAATTATGTTGACCATTAAATTGTGAAAATATGTATATTTGTCTATATATATTGGTTATCTTGTTATTTATACGAATATTCTCTTGTAGTTTAGTAGTGACTAATTTCCGTTGACGAACACGTGTGACACTTAAGGTGAGTTCTCCCATTCCAACAAAAATTTCTCCATATGCAAGAGTTAGGGATCGAACTCATAATCACTTACTTTTGAGGTCCAAATCTCTTACGACTTGAACCAATTCATTGCTGGTGTGTCTTTATTTTTTTTTAAAAGAGAATTCAAGAAAGTTTATATGAGTTTGGCTCTAAAGGCTCATCATTGTCATGACAGACCTCAAAGTTCACTGAGAGTTAACATACATATTTATAGATCACCACAAAAAGGTCATCACGTTCACAACGAAAGTTTAACTTACGCCTTTGCATAATATAAGTCAACTCCTTATCAACTCAGTGTAACATTGATGTGTCTTTATATCATTTATGAGGCAGGATCCGTTGACACCAGGTATAAGTGTTTGGACTTACACCAAATTTCAACCGTTATTATTATTTGATCTAACGACTCACATGATTGTCAATAATAATTAAAAATGAAGCACATTAAGATGCTAATAGGAGATTATCATTATATGAGATACTTTCTTTATTTGTTATTAAATATAATTAATTATCTTCTCTTTCTTTTCAAAATATGAAGTTGTACTTCTTTGTGCTATTGTGTCCATTATCGATCTCTGCAATTGTATATTTTCTTTCATATTAATTTGGTACAAATGTTTTGGTTATTTGTTCAGAAAAATCGGAAGACATCTCTACTCCATTAAAAAAATTGAAAGGTTATTTTTAATGTTTGTCATAACAAAACATGAAAATAAAAAAAGATGTTTGAAAATTGGTGACTATCGTGACAAAATCATTAAACTAGTATCAAAAACTTTTATTCTAAGAACAAGCTTATGCGATCAAATTTTATTTTGCAGGTGAGATCAAACATGGAGATAGAAACCGAGAACAATGTTCTATCCTTAAAAAAAATGCTAACTAATTTTATTCTTCATTAAACTAGTATCAAAAACTTTTATTCTTAGAACAAGCTTATGCGATCAAATTTTATTCTGCAGGTGAGATCAAACATGGAGATAGAAACCGAGAACAATGTTCTATCCTTAAAAAAAATGCTAACTAATTTTATTCTTCAGGTCAAATAATTAATAATAATTAATAATAAATCAAGGAGTATCTCATATAGTGATAATCTCCTACTAGCATCTTAATGTGCTTCCTTTTTTATTTATTATTGACATCATGTGAGTCGTTAGATCAAATAATTATAACGGTTGAGATTTGGTGTAAATCCAAACACTTACACCTGATGTCAACGGATCCTTCCTCATCATTTATACACCCAAAATCAATATATATGAACAACTTTATTTCTTTTTATATTTTTTATACACCAAAAAAAAAAATGAACAACTTTATTTCTTTAGAAAAATGAAGACTGTTTTAACTTTATGCGCCTACTCTTTTTTTAAGAGTAGTTTTGTCACACTTAACACCGAGTAAACCATTTTTAAAAACAAAGATACGATTGCATTGCATAAAACTCTTGAAGTAATTAACTGGAATTCGTTTAAGGAATGAATTTCTCCCATGAGATTTCAAGTAAGCCATTTATTACGTAATATATATGGTTTTTCATAGTCAAACATAAATCACAAACAGTAACACAAGTGGAATATTATCAAATATCAATCCACTTTAGTTCAGTACAAAATTCAAGTGGAAGCCACAAAAGTAATGATCATTGAATGAATACAAGATAAATTTTTTTATTGATGCTAAACAAAATTATGTGATGATAAGGAGCAACATTTATATGGTCTCATGGAAACCAAAATTTATAAAGAACAGCTACCAGAATTAGAAAAACTTTGCAAGATAGAAGCAATAACCATAGATATAAGTAGCAACATTTATATGGTTACTAGATTGATGCCGCACGGGTGTTATGAGCAGTAATACATTCACTATTAGTGCAACACATGAGTGTTTTAGATTTAAAATGATAGTATTTTTATAAAAGTTGAAAAAGCATGGATAGATTTGAAATAATTAATACTCCCTCCGGTCTCAAATGTAAGAAACTTTTCACTTTTTAAGTTCATTCAATAAATAATGTATGTGGTTTATAATATAGACTACATACATCATTTATTTAATGAATCTAAAAGTGAAAAATTGCTTACGTTTAAGACCAGAGAGAGTATATGATTTCAAAAAATCAATTATTAGTGACCGTAATTTAGAATACTATAAAAAATAATTAACCAACGGACGTACACCTAATTTAGATTTATCATCAATGTGATCTAATCAACCATTGCGACAAACAGCTGTTGTGTTGTTTTTGGAAAAACACAATCCGATTTTAATAAATACTTAGTTAGTAATCAATAGCTATGAAGAGGAAGCTCCAAATTTCTTAAACAAAAAACCAAAAACATCCTACCAAATAACACTTCGTACGGAAACCTCCATGCCATTTTCATTTGGATCACGTAATACCACATATTTTCCAGACGTCACAAAGTATTCAGGAAGCATCCCTCGAGGCTGTAAATTTATTCAATAGTTACCTTTGTTAAATCATGCTTAAATCCTCGTTGTTTTCTTCATTTGGGGTTCTCTCACTTCTTCTGCACTATCCATAGATGATAGGTGTTGTAATGGCCACTGTCCAATGATCCAAAGATCGTACTTCCTGCCGGCACACAACTGTAACAAGCAAAGATAAGAGGTTAAACCACAACTACACATCATAATGGAATTCCAAGAAGGGAGCATAAAGAAAACACAAAATTTTGGCAGCTACTTGTTTACTCTAACAATCAAAAATATTATTAATAAAGGAGTCACATTGGTGCTATTTAAGCAGTTCTAAAAACTATATGTATTAATAACAATCTATACATGTAAGAAATTCAAAATAAATATATAAAATCTCATCAATAAGTTAGAGCACAGTGTGATTTAATCATAGAACAAAACTGACTTTGAATACAGGACGGATACATAGTCAGTAGAGCGCCAAAGACATATGATTCATGTTACTTAACGACAAAATCGTATTTGTTGCATCGCCACCGGAATATACACAACGAAAAGTAGAGAAGAAAGTTGGCGTTAACATAGATGGACCTCTTAATCTAAATCTCAACATTTGTAACACTCCAACATAATCAACACTTTTATAAGATAATCATAATTTCTCATGTATCTTTCAATGCAAAATGAATGACCAAATAAAAATGAATGACACAGAAATCAAAATCACAAACACAAATTACAAATCCCAAATCGTTTTATAATCATACAAAATACAAATGTGATTCAAACACAAATGACAAATCCCATGGATTTTAGTTGATAGTATAGCAAGAATAATTCATTATACTATTGATAGGGAATTACTAATTTACCATTCTCTGTGATCTTGAGAAAAGGTAAACCCTTTGCACCAGAGTTGTGTGCTTCATTGTAAATATCACCTTTCTTAAGAGGTAGCTGAATTTGAGTACTTTTTTGCACCAGAAGGCACACACAATACTTTAATAACTCCACCAAACTCCCAAGGAATCAGAGAAAACCTTGAAGGAAGACACTGAGAAAATGTCAGATACCTGCCAGCCAGGATTCAACACAGGATTACAGCAAGCTATATCAAATGAGGAAGACATGAAGTTATATGAGAGGATCATAGAAACTACCATATGCTACAAACTGCAAAAGTACTATGGTGGAGGTGAAATAAAGATCATTACATCTTTTAATTCTAGATCAAATCTGGTGTCTGGACGATCTGAACCATATCTATTCATTGCTTCGGCATATGTAAGCTTGGGGAAAGGGTTTGGTAATTCCACGCCCTTAATTTCAAGAAAAACCTGCAATAAAAAGATCTATATCAAACAAAATCTACAAACATCAACACCTTCCCATTTTAACATATATCTTTTCCTGAAATAAGCGAGAATGCAAATATCAATACCTGCTTCTAAATCTTTAATAGTATCATTTGACATTTCAAATCACCAAAAAGTTATCATCTGTTGATACCTTGTTCGTCCATTCTAAATTTTAATTTAATATATGTTTATGTTACTTCAAAATTGTGGATAAAATGAATATGATTATAGATGGCATAAACTAACCTTTCTGATCAACTCTTCATTAAGAGACAACATATCCTCTAAAGGAGTAAAAGCCATTTCCATATCTAGTTGTGTGAACTCAGGTTGTCTATCAGCTCTTAAATCTTCATCTCGAAAACATCTGAAAAAAGTAAATTGCATTTAATCCAGAAAGAAAAATGGTCACTTGCATCACAATCTTTTTATTGTAATTTTGGTTTAGCTTATAAATCAAGCGTTCCGTATTCTTGGTTTCTGTAAATCACACAATCAAATGCCTTTTTTTTTTATGGGAAAAAAGGTAGAGTTTTTACAAATCCTCCATAACATAAGCCATGATACAAATAACCTAAAAATAAATAAAAGAATATTATACATGAAGATGGGGATAAACAAATCAGGTAATAGTGAATATCATAAAAGCAATAGCCACAAAATGAAAGAAACATCTGAAGAAAAATCACAATAAGAGAAATACCAAAATTTCAGGTTAAAGTATTTTCTCCAGTTTTCAAGTAAACAAACCAAAAACGTGTCTGTTTATATATTAAGAAACATAATTTCATTCTAAAAAAAACCAAACAAAGATCAAAATCAAAATCAATAAATGATTCAGTATTAGAAATGAGGAATACAAAAGCAGAAAATAACAATTAACCTTGTGAAGTAAAAGAAGCTTCTGACAGCGACCCCGATGCGGTGAAGAGTGAACTCCGACGCGGTGGTCAACGACGGTGGTGCAACTCCGGTGTGGTGGAAAGCAAGTGGGTTTTGTAGAGGACGAAGAGATGAAGACGATGATGCTTTTACTTTAGTGGGAGAAGGCTAAAAAATGATCGAAATGATGGCAGAAGAAGAAGGGTTTTTGTGTGTTTTTGCAGAAGGAGTTGAAGGAGAAGAAAAAGAAAAGGGTTTGAGGGGAGAATAGCACTTGGGTGACGTTGTGGTTGGTGACATTGTGACATCACAAGTGTATTTCTTGTTTCTGTTTTCATAATGTACACGTGTGCCATTGTGGTTGATCAATGTCACCAACCACAATGTCACTCAAGTTTGGTGGTATGTTTTAGTGGCTTGGTCAAATTTTTGCTTTGAAAAATAGCATTGCCAAAAAAAAAAAAGACGACAGAAACAATAGATATATACAAACGGTAGGAATGAAAAGCTCATCGGCGAGGAGAAACATTAGGGATTGTTGCATTTTAGAGACAATTAGGTTAAAATGGTGCGCTGCATTTTAGATGAAAATTTGTTAGGTTAAATTGCAGCTAACCTAATGCAACATTTTAGAGGGAAATTATTAGGTTAAGTTGTTGCAGACCTAATAAAATTAATAAATAAAGATTAATAAAGAAGGATTGTAAAAAAAAAAGACAACAGGATAGGAATGAAATTGGTGCAACACATTTTTTAGTATTAAATAAGTTTACAAAATATTTCCTTAAAAAAAAAAGTGTACAAAATATTGTAAAAAAAAAGGCATGAAATTGGTTAAAAAAAAAGTGTACAAAATATTGTAAAAAAAAAAGCATGAAATTAGTGCGATGAATTTTTCTAATATTGTGTACAAAATATTGTCAAAAAAAAAAAGAAGTAAGAGGAGAGCCAAAAAAAAAAGACAAGAGGATAAGAACGAAATTTGTGCGGCATTTTTTTAGATGAAATTTGTTAGGTTAAATTACTGTTAACCTAATTGAGAAAATGAACGGGAAAATATTAGGTTACAAAATTAATAAATAAGGATTACACCATGAGCACAATGTATCAAAAGAGAGTGAAACATAAGATTACTTGGAGTATAAGTAACTAGTACAGTTAGCTTAAGTATAGTACAGTTTCATCTCGTATAAATATGTTTGTACATACTTCATTCTCAAGAAATAAGAATCATTTTCATAGTTTCATAATAATGGTCTCATGGAAACCAAAATTTATACAGAACAGCTACTAGAATTAGAAACACACATTTGATTGGAGAGTTGCACCCACTGGGAATTGAACCCGGGTTCATACCATGGCGGGTACTATTCTACCACTAGACCACCGGTGCTTGATGTTATCAATCGCGAAATTATAATATATAACTTCTAATACTACGGTTACGCAATTTATTCAATATTTATTTATTTTTTATATAAATTGTTTGCCAATAAGCCATATGATTCATAAATAACAAAATGTTACAACTCCTTCTTTGAAGGAAAAAAAAATTATAACTCCTACGTAATCATCCTCTAAAAAAAACTCCTACATAATCATATAATGGTTAATAATGTTTTATCAAAAATAAATAAAGGTTAACGAGGGTTTTTAAAAGAAAAAATCTAAATTTTGTTGTAGTAAGAAGAGTTGAACCTAAGACAAAGGGAATATGGGGCCTTCATCTTTTACAACTTAGGTAGAAAAACTTTTGTTTTTAAAGTAGTTTTTTAAATATGAGAGACTATTTGTTTTGTTTATGGATCATCATGGTTCTAATTCAAACCTAATGTATACAGGTATAATTTTTGTGGACAGATGTTTATAATGTTTTTTTTTTTAAAAGGTTAAAAAGAAACCGATATATTAATAGACAAAATCAGAGCTCTACAACATAAGATGTATCAAAAAAGACTGACAAGGAAAAACAGATTACAACACAGTATCAACTAGGAAGAAATAGCAACCAAAAACAAGTTAGGTAACTCTTGTTAAACAAAAGATAATATTTGGCCTCCATAATTGAAAGTCAAAATCGAACAAAGTATTTATCAACTTAAACCACCAATATGACTGAAGCTTTGCCCTTTCACAAATGGCCTACAAATTCTCCTCATCCCTTTGAAAAATGCATCAATTACAATATTTGTTCGGTTTAGATTGTCAAATCAACTTCGATCTATTGTAGATTCAATCAATGATTTTTGTCTTCAACGTTATATTTACAGAGGCATGAGTATTCCAGACACTTAATTATACTCGTATTTATAGGCTTTCATGATTTGTCGTTTCATGATATTATAATGGATGTTGCGAGTTTGTTCACAAATTTATCTTCTTCTTTCTTTTTTTTTTTTTTATCAAAAATGCATTATATCGATGTGTTCTATCAATTTGAATAAATATATACTATTTATTTTTAGTGGAAATAAGTTTAATTTTTAAAAATGTGTATTTGGAGCTCAACAAACCCGAGTATATCACCTTAAGCTGAAATTCTATTTACCGTCGTCTTTCAGACGTTAAAGAAATGCAGATTTTGATTTTACTTAATGATTAAAAAATGCCACACTTAACAAGTGTCTTAAAAGTATTAATTAAGGAATCTATTAAAGGAAATTTGAAATACAAACAATTTCTTTTCTTTTTTTTTAAAAAAAAAAAAAGATATTCATTCATTCAAATTTATATAGTATATCAATGCATCAAATTCAAAATTGCTAAAAACAAAACGGATAAATCTGCGAACAAATTTGCATCAATCATATTAATAACGTAAAACTACATAGGACATATATCTAACAAATAATTTTTTTATCACGTAAAAATTACGCTATTGTTTAATATAAATTTACTTATTTTAATACATTAATGTGAGTGTTCATTATCGTTCAACTTAAAAAACTCAGTTGAATTAAAATTTAGATTATCTTGATTGAACATCCACCAGGCACCAACACATTTGTCTATTTGTTGACTTTAGTAAATTTAGGTCCCCATGTGACAAATACAAAGGTGGTTTTTGTTGGATATCCGTCAACCGACCTAGCTAGTATGGCTATTGTAGTGGGCTACCGGCTAGAAAGAGTGGAAGACCTTTGCAGTTGCACTTTGAAAAAGGTTTTTTCCACCGTCTAACAATAGATGATCCATTTGAAAATGTGTAATTTTCATCTAATTTATTTTGATCATATTTTTTTATTAATATATAAAGATAAATAATATTATATAAGATGTTGTTAGATTTGTCTTGATGATTATTGTCAAAATATCAAATTTTCATATTTTTTATAATATATTATTCAAGATATTTAAGCTCAAACTTATGCATTGACATGCGTAATAAAGTCAACTGTGTTAAATATTATGGGACAGAGGGAGTATGATTCATATGATGTCTTAGCATAGTTTGACGTGTGGCTTAACTGCCATTTCGATGCAAATTTTTAGGGTAATATAGAAATAACAATGTCAACTTACAAGTTTCCTGAATTAAATCCTAGGGTGTCCACGGTCAAAAATAATCTTTATTTTACTTTTCAAAACAATAACAAAAATAGTTTATTTAAGGTTTTTCATGACAAAAATTAATTTTAAATAAATTGTTTTTGTAAAATTAATTTTGACTCAAGTGAGTTGAAATGTAAAAGTGATTTTGTTTGACTATATACACATAAATTAAGTTGAACAAAATATTTAAAAAGTACTCATTCCGTCCCATTTTAAATGACCTAAGCTGAAAATATATACTGTTAACAGTATATGTTTTGACTCTATTTTTACTAATAAATAAAGATAAAATATATCATATGAGATGTTGTTGGGTTCGTCTCGATGAATATTTTTAAAATATCAAATTTTCATATTTTTCTAATATATTATTAAAGATATTTAAATTCAAAATTGTGCATTGACACACGTGACTGACTCAACTAGGTCATTTAATATGGGACTGAGGGAGTAGAAGACAATTCTAGATGTATAAACTCTAAGTTATACCTTGATGATGGATGTTAGAATCAATTCTAACTAAAAAATGTAATTTACAAGGGAACATCTAAACATGTAAATATTAATTATACATCTCTAGAATCAATTGTGGTTTATTTAAAAGTAGAACTTAACATACACTTGAATACTACTAGATTACTCCATCCGTTTTAAAATGAATGTCGTTTAAGGTCTTTACACGCATATTAAGAAATACATTAATTAAAAGAAAGAAATATGTTATTTTACCAAATTATCATAATCAACTACTGATTTGTTTTTTATCAACGAAAAAAATAATACTTTTGAAGTAGTGTATATAGTATTAATTGAAGGGTACAATTGAAAAAAAGAAGTTATTATTGCTTTGAAAACTGAATGTGACATTCATTTGAAACAATTTTTTTTTGGCTAAAACAACACTTATTTTGAAACGGAAGGAGTATAAATGAACACAAGCAACACATATATTAAGAACTTTATTTAATTTTTTATACAATAAAATAATAATTGAATTTACTAAACTATCATTTATTTTTTTTATTTTATTTAATTCTATATGAGACCTTGTTTTATCGAATGAAATTTTGAGAATAATATGATATGGTTAAATTGGGTGAAGTTAGTTATATTTTGTTTATTTTGTAGTCAATCAAACATGGATAATTTTGTGTTTATATTTGAGTCTAGATACTATTTTAAATCTGTATTCTTATCTACTCAATGAATAAATAGTTGTCAAAGTCATAATTACACCGTTTTTTATGTAAATAATACGTATTTTTATAATAATTTTTTTAATAGTATTATATGATAAACACTAAATCCTTCAAATCTAACATTTCACATAAATTTCTTATGTGAAACTCATTAATGACTTTATATCATCTATCAATAACTCTATACCATCACATTTTTTTATTCAATACGTAAGACCTGCAAAGAGAGACTCTTTATGTGAGTCACTCTTCTCAATAAACTTTTATTAGTTTTTTTTTAGAGGTTTTACATTTTTAGTTGAAAATGAACATTACGAAAGGATTGAATTTGCACATGTTTAGTTTATAATATACATTTTTTGGAAAAATATTACTATCAACAAAGAAGAACAAATATTATTTATTGATTCTCTTTATTTTTTTTAAAGCTCTATGCTCTTTGTTTTTTTAGGGAATTCGTTCTCCTTCACCTTCTCAAGCTTTAATCAGCCAAATCGAGGTATACAACTCCACATCAAAAAAAGAAAAACTGCACATCACCCTTTTATTTTAGCAAGGACAAGAAAGAAAGAAAATAAAGATGTTATCACACATACATATGCTATATATATTCTCTTACGATGGATATTCATCTCACATGCATACAAGTTGGAGGCAAATAAATGCCTACTTATTTAATCAGTGGCAACATAATGTAATATAAACCACCACAAATAAGAGAAATCAATTGTCTCTCTTTAGAAAATATTTTATCTTCTCAAAACGTTTTAAATATATAACTTAGATATAAATTCTTTGACTTTAAACAAGTCTAGGAATAGCCACAACTTTGAGGGGGTTCTTCATCTCACAAGATAGCTTTAGCACCTCAGTGAGGTCAACAGGATTATCCATGTCTTGAAACCATTGAAACTTGTGAACCAATCTAGCCACCCAAAGACTCACAGTCACAAGCCCTAGGTTCCTACCAGGGCAAACCCTACGACCACCTCCAAAAGGTGCAAGCCTTAAATCAACACCCCTCACATCCATTTCTACACCTCCTTCACTCTTCAAAAACCTCTCAGGTTTGAAGACAAATGGATCTGCCCACACATTGGGATCGTGGGTTATGGCCCACATGTTGACCATTGTTGTTGTGTTGGTAGGGACCACCATTCCATTGCTGAGCTGGACATCTGACGTGGATAAACGGGCCCACGAAAGGAGGGGGCCAATTGGATGAAGTCTCAATGTTTCTTTCACTATGGCTTCTAGGTATGGCATTTTTGTGACATCAGCATCTGTAACGTTGTCTTTGTTTCCTACAACGTTGTCAATCTCTTCTCGAAGTCTTGTTTGGATTTGTTGGTTCAAAATAAGGTCTGCCATTATCCATTCAGTAAGAAGTGCTGTTGTATCCGTGCCACGAAATATCATCTCCTGTAAACCCAACTCATCAACAAATAGTTTTCGATATTAATTAGAAATAATAGTACTAATGATGATAACTCGTTTAATACTAGTATTGTTTAAGGTTATTTACTAATTAGAAGTTGGTTATATTAGTTGTACTTTATAGTAAGTCTTAGCTAGGTCCAACACCGATGAACTTGATGCGTAAGTAATAGTAGTATACTAATATTTATCATTACAAAACAAAATTATAAGATGAAATATGTCACTCTTTATAAATTCTAATTTGACCTTCTTTTCTTTTGTATATTAATTAAATGAAAAAAATCATTATAAACTTACACACACTAAATGAAAGATCTATTTTTAACGGAAAATCATAGAGATATGCAACATAACATTAATATTGATACATAACATTAATATTAATATTGATAGTATCAGATGTGCTAAGTCTTATCTTTATTTATTCTATGTGATTTGGATTTTTTTCAATAAAATAAAAATATCAATTTGTTAAGCTATGATTTGATTGGTGTATAATTTTACCCTTTTAAAATCAATGAACTATTTATAATTAATATGCAAGTTGAGAAACAAACACATCTTGATACATGCAAACAAATCGTGCGTTTCAAAAACACTAAAACCCATGACTATCATATAGGATTTGAAGTCACGTGTTTTTCGTATTTGTCTCCATTTTGTTCTCCACTCATGATGAAAATATATTTGACTTGAGAAAGAAAAATCTTTCTCATTGAACTGCATGACATTCTCTGGCCTTTTTCTCTCACCTAGGTATATACATACGTATTAAGATATTCATAGTCAAACATTAAGTTATACTCACTCCTTTTTCTATTGAATAAAGATACATGAACACCCTTTTTCTATACATACATTGTACCACCCTTTTCACAACCAACCTAAACATGACACGTGTTGAGTGATGATTGAGAGAGAGAGCCACTTGTTGCATTTCTATGTGGAGATATAAGGGTGTATGTCACCTAAGTATGTCTATGTATCATTGCTCGTATTATATTTGTGCCTAATATTACTACTATTTTGTACAAACCATAAACTTGTTTTCATATGTTGAAAGATTTTAATCGTACTGATATGTTTTATTGAAACCTTCACCTATTCACTCTTTTTTATATATTATTGTAATGGTAAAATAATTGATAAGATGAGGTATAATAATCATCTATTGTTAAAAAGGAATTGATATAATATAAAAGCACACAAACCCATAGAATGGCAATGATGTCGTCCTCTTGGAGCTTCTCATCCCCTTTAAGAGAGAGTAGAACATCTACAAAGTCAGAGTCATCGCAAAGCATCTTAGAAGGAGCAGTTCGATGTTCATCCAAAATCTTCTTAACAAATTTCTTAACACGGGGAGCAAGTGCCAAGCATCGTTCGCGAATTCGATAAGGATCATAAAAGAAGCTAATCCAAGGCACATAATCAGACCAATTGAAAGCTCCTAAAAGCTCAAATCCTTCTTGCACCATCTCACGCAGCTCTTTAACGTGACACTGTTCTTGGTTGTATAATCTTTTTCCAAAAACAGTGCCCATTACGTTATTGAGAGCTGCATCTTGAAGGTGCTTTCTTAGACAAACAAATCCATGTTCGGATTGTTCATTAGATATGGAGCTTAACATGACGGCACAATCTAGCCTACGACCAGCTTCGTGGGCTATAATGCGTCGTGGAGAGAAAAGGTTAGTTGATGCAACTTTACGTAGCAAACGCCAGTATGTGCCGTTTGGTGCAAAACCAATGGCACGACTGAACATTAGGCTTTTAGCCGATTGTTTAATGGGACGGTTTGAAAAATGTGGCGAGTTCAATATTTCACGTGCTATGTGAGGGTTTGAGGTGATAACTGCAGGGGTTGAGCCTAAGCTAAAGGCCATGAGTTGTTTTGTGGATGATAGGGTTGAAGCTATGGATGCAAGTGTACGGTGAGGTAGGTTATGGTTTAAGGTGAATAACATGCCAAATATTGGGAGTCCTTTTGGTCCTTGTATAGGGATTTGACCCATTTGGTTTCTTTTATTTCTCCAAGCTATACCTCCTTTTGGGATAGTCCATGTTAGAAATGCAATGGAAAATAGTGCAAGTAGGATTACCAAGAGGAGATTGTTAACTGCTATGGGTGGAAGTGTAAACATCCACCAATTTGTTTCTAATAATGAGGATGGAGGTAAACCCATTATGTGAAGCCAAGGAATGAAAAAACACAAAGGCTATGGAAGAATATGCAAAAGAAAGATGGGACTGGGAGGATTGATGTTGAAGGAGAGGTGAGAAAGCTAGGTATAAATAGCCGTGCATGCATGGGATGAGATAGAGGTTTTTGGGGTAGGCTGGTAGGGTAAATTTTAAGATATTTGGATAGAGTGAGTCACCAAAATGGTATTAATTAAAATTGTAGTCGTTGGTCAATTTAATATATAAATTTATAAATACAAAAAGGAGTGAGTAATAACATTAAAAAACTACAAAATAATTGATGCGCATATAAAAAATTCGCTTAAACACCGAAAATGATAAACTTCATCGTGGATGTTTTAAACAAATCACTATACATAGAATGGACCAAGCATGTAAAAAATTATGATGTATTAGAAGATATTACTAATATAGGGTGAAAGAGAAATTACTAACCTAACCACTAATTAGTAAGATTTATCAACTTTAATTTGCTACGTTGTGAGTTTAGTCCATTCTATTAGACTTATCCATGTAAATTCAAAGGTGTATTTTTAATTATCCTTCTTAAAAGGTAAATAGAAAGTCCATTGCGTGCAAATGGGGTTAAAGGTACGTGGTGTTGCTGAATGCCGAGAATAAAATGTTCCATTTGTTTCATAGTAGATGTGGCTTTTCTTATTGTTATTAAGATGATAAAGATTATAATTGGCTCAATGTTCAACGAATTTTATGTTATTCTAATACTATTTTAAAATTTGAAATAGATTTAACTCAATTTTTACTTAACTAGCTTGTAATGTGAATTGTTCCCTGTTATAAATTTATGTGTAGCATTATTCAATGATGTGAGTCTCTTAGATTTTGTTTGAGAGTTTGGAGGGGAGGATTTTGGGTAGTGGAAAATATAATGGAAAATGAAGAAATCTTTCGCATTTTTTGAAAGAATATTTTTACAAGGAAGAAACCTTTCACATTTTTTGGAAGAATATTTTTTTAGAAAATGATAAATTAATGTTTATAATTAATATATTTTTTATTTTAAGAATATTATAATATAGATTGAATTTGAAGAATTTATGTAAACCCTCCAAAATCTTCAACTCCAATACAATTTTTTAGTCCTCAAAACTAGAAAAAATTTGTACTAATTTTTTTTTTTTACCTTTCAAACCCCTCCCCCTTCTAAAGTCATCTATTTGTTCTACTTACTTTTTTTTCTTTCAAAGTCACCCCTCCCTTCCACCAACCTCGCATCATTATTGTTGATATTTTATTTTTTTACCAATGTATATAACGATGGGTTAAGGGTATATTGTAATTTGGATAATCTTTTATTAAAAATAGTGTTAAATATGTTTAATAGTCATTACAAAATCATGAGTTTTTAAGTTTAGTCTCTATTAAATTTTAATAGTAATTTTAGTCCTCTATAATATCGAAGTTTGTAAGAAAAATCTCTATTTTAAAATATTTTTAATAAAAATGAATATTTGTAGTCCTTCAAAATAGGTTCTACATATTAAATGCAATAAGCAATTAGAATTGAATAAATTTTTTGTAAGGATTAAACTTAAAAGCTTGTAATTTTGTAAGGATTAAACTTTAAAATATTTTAACTTTTAAATAAAATTGTAATGTCTTGTTATGTCCAAACACATTCATATCATGAAATTTGATTAAATATCTGTAAAGATTTTGTTATCATGTCTTGCATGGTATTTCTCATAAGCTATGGGACACATGTCTTTGTATTTATGTGTTTAGGAAGCACATGTCTCGGTATTGTTACGTTCACATTAATTTGATTTTTTTAAGAAACTAAATTAGTCACTTAAATCGTGAATTGAAGATGAACATATTTCAAAATTTCAACATCATTAAACTAATTCAAATTACGTTCATGTTAAACTTAATTGCAATTTTAGTCCGTCTAATTTATGTTATTTGCAATTTTGATTCCTTTAATTTCTTTTCGAGCTATTTTTATCTATCAAGATTTTAGATGTTTAATTAAGTCTACTTCGGAGTCAATTTTTTTTTAAGTCTCTTCATCTCTTTCCGTTTGTTCAAAATGACCCTCCAATTCTCATAATATGTTAAAAGAATCGCAATTCGTATCATTTAAATTGATTTAGACATTATAGATTTTATATAATTTTAATTCTAACTAAATTTATAGGAGTTTATGAGTCGAGTTTATATGAATAAAACGAGTTGAAGTAAATTCTCAAGTTGTAAAACCTTTATTTACAACTACGTCGAAAGAATAAAATCTCGCAACTTTCAATTTGAGTTGTGGAGAGAAGAAGAGTGTAGTTGTCAAAAGCGTACACATAATTGAGATCCAACATTGTGAATTATGAGTTTGTTACGAATCATTTACTTATGTTTTGAGAGAAACAGTTCAGATTAAGATTTTGGTCCTGTCAACCTGAAGGTGGTTGAGAAAATGATTAAGTTTTGATTTATTCTTACTTTAGTCCTTTTGCTGTTGTGGACAATAAAATGGGTTGAAGAATTGTCAACTCGAGTGCTACATAAGCGTGTGGTTTGTCAAAATTTCTTTGGATTAATATGACACTGTGAGTGACTTTCTAGAACTAAAGTGGTTCTTTACTTGTTTTTCATCCTATAAAACATCATCGGATCTATCTAAATTGATACGCAAGTTCCAATATCCGGCGTTGAGGAGGGCGTGTGTTAGGGCGGGAGGCGTGTTGGTACATCGTGTGCGCTTCCTTTCTATTCGCACTCAAAGCACGCTGCTCAAAGACTCACCTCACGTGGATACGAGTTATTCAAGAATGAAGAATATACTCCGATGCAATTTTTTACTCCCAAGGCCAATGTAACTTCAAACTTCAAACAAGTGGCTTAGAGTTACTTGCCAATGGCTCCTTCTTCAACGGTAGTGTGTACACACGGACAATACTTAGTAAAGTGTTCATATATAACTAACTTAAATAATGATGTAGAGCCATCATAATGATGATAATGTCTGTATCGTCAAGATGCGAGTTGAGAGTACTTGTAAACACCGTAACGGTCAACTAAGTAAGAGAGCAAAAGTGAAAAGTATTGAAATGATAGAAGTTGTGTACTTTGAATTGTGGCCCAATGATCTTTTTATACTATCATTTAAGTAACATTTGATGTAGCCAATGGAAGGCTATTAAGAATAAAGGAATTTGATAACTTGATAGACAATTGGCAAGTGTTCCAAAAACTATCGAAGTAGTAAAAATTATAGTTTCCGCAAGGACTGTTTTTAATCTCAACAATTCTAGTACGTTATTAATTAGGATGTAAAAAAGGTTATTTCGATTTGCCACTAGGCAGTTGATTGGTTTGATTGCATAAAAGTAACGACAGAAAATAAAGATTGGTTTTAAGAATGAGAGAGAGAGAGATGAGATCAGG
>Ga0315914_1003721_pt1 | contig 23069 bp, 9 predicted proteins | sample MpolenodulesMG_FD_203920 | JGI IMG/M metagenome (GOLD analysis project Ga0315914, IMG submission 203920) | Medicago polymorpha root nodule microbial communities from Los Angeles, California, United States - elongated nodules | ecosystem: Host-associated > Plants > Roots > Nodule | place: USA...
TAAAAAACCTTCAAATTGTTCAACCTGGGCAAACTCAAAGACAAAGGAAACATAGCATAAAAGGACAAATCAAAATACTCAAATTCAACAATTCACCAATCTCATCAGAAACAAATAGTACCATTCAAACAAAAATAGTGAGAACAATGATTGGAATTGAAAATTAGTATTCTGTAATCACTCTAATCCAATTAAGATTTTTTTCTTCAATGATCACTGTAATCACTCTAATCCATTCAAATGATTGGAGTTGAAATAAAATTAAAATTAGTGTTCACTGTCATCATTAGGAATTATACCATCACTGTAATCCACCGTCGTGGTGCGCCACCGCCGCCACCACACGACACAAGGAAAGAAGGGTTTTGATGGAAAATAGAGAAAGAAGGACAACCGCCGCTGTGGTGCGCCGCCAAACTTCTCCACTGTGCAACCACCGTCACTAGTAATCTGCCACCTCAGTTGAGATGGGTTTGTGAAATTGTTCCCGAATGAATGACGTGAGGAAGGAAGGAATGAAACGAAACAGAGAGAAAGATGGACAATTATGATTAGAAAAACCTGAATTCTTCACACAATTACCAGACTTGAATTATTGAATTATCGGTATGATGAGAGATGGACAAGGTAACAGAAAAGAAGCCTGAGTCATTCCAAAAAAAAAGAAAAAAACAGAGAGAGAAGGGAAAGTAAATCGTGGGTTAGCGCACAAGCCACAAAGTAATATATTCCTATTTTGGTATTAAATTATTTGATTAGATGGGCTCAAAAATGATGTGTTAAGGGCAAGACCATGCAAGAATTTCTCTTTTAGGAATACGCTAAAAATTACCAAAATGTTTAAAGAGACATAGACATATTTTAATTATTTTCATGAACCGCATCAACATCCGTAAATTTGAAGGAGAAAATATACTAAAGTTTGAGTTAGTTTTAGTTCAGAAAGTAAATGGACTCTTTTATTTAAGCTAAAATTGATTATTTTTAAAATTATGTACGTTCGTTTTTACAAAATACTAGTGTGTATACCCGTGCGCCGCACGGGGAAAAATTGTTTGAATTAAATTAGATTTAAAATATTTTATCATACATTTCACAATACGTTTAACAATTTGATGCATCATCTTTCATAAAGTCATAAACAAAAAGCGCAGTATAGCATAGCAACATCACATACACTTCCTAACATCAAGTCCAACATTCCATCCTCATGTCTATCAAATTATGAAAAAGTAGAAGGTACTTTTTTACTACTTGTTCAATACATAATAGAAATGCAATTCCTTTCATAGAGGAATTTAGATAATATCCACTTTCACTCCTGAATGCAATGTTTGAAAGTTTGACATCATTCTCCACTCCATAGTCTTTCATCTCACATGTATCAAATAGTTATTTGCGCCCTGCACCACATTCACATACGTATCAAACAATATTAATCACTTGATTGAGAGAGAGATAATGAACTAATAAGAAATCAAATATAGAAGATATAGACCGAATTATGACATGCGATACCTCAAACCAAAGCAAAACCAATCAACTAAGAGCAATACAAATTTTCTACTACATTGATGGATAGACCGAATTATGACATGCGATACCTCAAACCAAAGCAAAACCAATCAACTAATAGCAATACAAATTTTCTACTAAATTGATGGATTATATCACATTGAACTTTGAAGAAAATTTATATACAAAATTGAACAAAAAAATTAAATGAGTTCACCAATGGTGAGAAATGAAATAATTAAAAAAAATTCTATTAAAAAAAACTATTTTTAGGCAATACTAAAATCACAAAAACCAAAAGAAGCACGCAAGGGCCTGGAAATAAGGAGAAAACCATCTTATCACCCACATTAGTAGCATTTGTTTATATTTCTTTTGGGAAATGTTAACCTGTGGCTTTAAGGCACAAGTTTAGAAGCCAAATGTAGAAATAATGTATTGGAATGTGTGCATTAAAATTAATATTTAACAAGGTTTGCTCTAACTTCGGATAAAATAGTAGATTTTGAGTGTATAGTACAATGTAAATTTGATATTTTCAAACTTGGTGGTGCTGTATTCATATTTTTTCAAACTGATGATGTTTTGGTCAGGAAGGAATTCATTTTGGTATCTTTTGTGTTGCTTTTGTATCTGCTGCTAGAGAGTTATAAATTGAAGGTTTGTCGGTTTTGTGTCTTGGTGTTTTGCTTTGGTATAGATTTATCGAGACAATAATGCCTGGAGAGGAGTAATTAAATTCATCTGGTCAAATTTGATTTGTAATATGTCACAACTCATAGTGTGATTAGTTTTAAACTACCTATACATGTTGTGATTAGTTTTAAAGAATGCTATAGTAGACATTAAGATATATTAGTTTAATCTTTGTTTGTAAGACTCTTTCTCAACTGTTCTTAAAAAATAAGCTTTGCCTTATCTCTATCATTTTACCTAGATTCCAATTGTGATCGGCCTCTCTCTCTCTGCGCGTAATGGGTGACCATTGCCGGAAACTTTGAGACGGTGGCACAACATGACGAATCTGAGGTGAAGGTTTTTTCATCTATTGATCATGTAGATGGTTGATAGTTGGTTTGCTGCATTTTATTTTTCATCTATTGATCATGGATGTTTCATAGAAGCTTAATCAAAAAGAGTTTTTTTGATATGATGCATATATAACTCACTATAATTTACTTTGGCACATGATTTACATTGTTCCAAACTTAACTCTTTCTAATATTTCTAATATCATGTTTACTTTATTAATTGCAGTTCCGTTGGAGCATGTTTAAGAGGAAACCAATGATGCTTATCTTTATGAGATGAAGATCAAATTTAGAATACTTGCAGCTAACAAGGTAAATCCAATTGAATATCAGTGTTTTGCACTATCCGTGGTTATTCTTTATTGAATCATGATTTGAATGCTTCATTTCATTGCAAAATAATTTTCCACAAGTTTGGTATACTTCATTTGATTTGAATGCTTCAAAATTTCCATGCATTAAACTCTTTCATTCAACTTTCAGGTATAAAATCATCTCACAAGAGCTTTACAAGGGTTTTGATTTATCATAATAGAATAGTTTATACACCTCTCATTGTAAATTATTTATGTCATCTAGCAATATAATTTATATGATATGATGCATGTGTATTAAGAATGGTTTTGGAGACCGAACTGGAACTTTACTCATGGGCATGTATTTTATAATGCTACTATAGTCTTCTTCCAAAATATATGTTTATGGAATGTGGTTCTTTATTTTCATATCCAGATGTGTGCTTAACTATTCAGAGCTGGTTCAAGGTAATTTTTTGCATAATTTGTAGCGAGATCGAGGTGATTTTCTGCATAATTTTGAGCAGGTTTTTGGCATGTTGACTAATGTAGTGCAGCAGCAGTGTTTCTGTATTGCAGCTGCTACATAGTGGCGTTTTTTCCTCCATGTGTTCTGATTCGTCTATTTGTGTTCTAGCTGCAACATACGAGTTCCTGGTCCTTTACAAACCCTGTAATTGAGAGTACGGATTCAACCAAGTCTGACAACAGGCAGAGTGATAATAACCAAACCGTCATTGAGACTACTACGTGTAGAAAATTACGTGGCAAGCGGACCGTTGACATTGTAGGCCCTCCAAAGCTTGGTACTGAATTGGTGGATAACTCAACCTACAAAACTCGGAAAGTGAAGTGCAATAAGGTTGAGAAGGATTAGTTTGAAAAGCTATGTCTGCTATTTTCTTATTTTCATTGTCCCCGTTTTGGTTCAATTGTATTCGTATTGTGTGTAATGTTATGTTACTTATCAGTCAGTTATTTTATTTTTTTGGTTTGCTCTTGGTGATGTACTAAGATGTTTTGTTGTTCCCAGTCTATTGAATTCAAACTTCTCCAAAGTATTAATGAATTAATTTTTGCCAATTAATCATATTTAATAATGGCTACTCTAATTATTTGGATTGTTGCAGTTGGTGTGTTTTGTGTTAAACAAAGTTAGGAGTAATAATAGTGTGAGAGAAACTAATTCATTTGATTAATTGTGATTCACGGTTTCATGTTTCTAGCTATTTTGGTCCTCTGAGTGTTTGTAAATAGATTTCACCTTTGGAATATTAATATATTGGCTAAACTCATTTTCGCTTGCTTGCTTTTATTCTACTGCCAATAAATACAACTATTCTGCTATATAAGGTATTAAAAAATAATGTTAGTTTCAAGTATTCATCGATATATTGGCAAGTGTATTGCAACTATTACACGCTATTGAACCGTATCTTATATATTCATTTAATTCTCATGATTAATATATTTAAAGACACTTGTATTACAACTATAACTTGCTTAATTGTTACGGTTGCGTGCAAAGGATACCCGTTCACAATAAAACTAAAAAAAATTAAAAAATAAAAATAAAAATATTTGTGAACGCATCATCCCGTATAAGGAGACATAGACACGTACAAATCCCTCTGTCAAAAAAATCGTATAATCTTTCCTTTTCAAAGACAAATGTAATTACACTCGATTAGTTTATTTTCAATTTTTTTAACCTTTGTCGACATGTAAATATCGTGTTCACTATCAGGGTTCATAGCTTGAATATCCTCTTGCCATCTCATACGTGGATGATTTATAGCTCCATGCCAATGCCTAAACAATGAATTTTCCTTTGGTTTAACATTTACTTTTTTAACCTAACCCTTTTGTTTGGATAACAAGTAGATTTCTCTTTAAATTTTCATAGCACTTTGTTTGTAAGCCCCACATCGAAAATTTTAAAAGAGCATAACATGGGATACGAGCTATAAAATAAGAATGTTTGAGTGTTGAACGGCTATACCAATGCTATATCATGTATTTCTTTGAGTGTTGAACGGCATACCAAGCTACATCCATTTAAAATCATTAAAGTGTAAGTTAGCAATATGCACCCACTTGATTATTTACACTCATTTTTATAAGTATTATTAAGGTGCAAGTTAGCAACCTTCATTAATTTACACTCACTTTCATCATTTCAAATATTGTTTCCTTAACAGTTTGTCTTTATTACATGTTTTGTACCTTAAACATATCATTCTCTTTTTTGTTTCTTTTTTCAAGGATCTTTTTTAAGCCAGTTACAAAATTACCTTTCTATTTAAAATTAATTAGAATATAAGCAAAAGAGTGTTTTAGTAAATTATAAGTGGGTGCAACTTGCTAACTTGCACCTTAGTGTTTGAGGTGGGTGTAAGTTAGCAGCCCCATATATGTGTGTGTTAGCCAAATAAAAAAAAGAACCCCGGACACCAAAGATAATGTATACTAAAAAATAAAATGTTAAGGCAATATCAAAATAAAAAGGTGAGGACGGTTGAGAGCACCTCCAAAGAAAAATGCTTCTAGATCCAAGAAAATCTAAGGATTAATTCGTAGTGTTTTGTGCACACACATTTAGTATTTTGGTATTTAATCTTCACGGTTCAAAGAGCATTTATAGAGGCATTTCTAGATAATCCACCCAAAAGAGTCATTATGACGGTGGTAGTTAAACACACAAATCAACTTGTTAACAATCGAGTGAATCTTCATCACCACTAAACAATTGCTCTAAATAATACTACTAAATGTACTGCAAGAAATTATGGAGCTGGAACTCCGCTAACAAAAACCTTATTTGTTTTGAAGCAATTAAGTGACTTTTTTATTTTATTTTTGAGGAAAGTAACTTTTTTTTAAAAAAAATAACGTGTGAACTTGTATTGAAATCGTCCACATAACAAATAAATCTGGGACATAAAGACAGAATAACATTATTTAGGCTTATACAAAATTGTAAATAGGGTTAATTAAGGAAATGGTCCCTATAAATATTTAGAATTTTGTTTTTAGTTCTTACAAAATAAAATCACACTTTTTAGTTCCTATAAAAATTTCCATCAGCATTTTTAGTCTCAATAAAAATTTTCAATCAACATTTTTAGTCCTTGTCAAAAAATTTCATCAACATTTTTGATCTCTAAAATGCTTAAGAAAAATATAACAGGGACTAAAAATTGTGATTTTATTGGGACTAACTGTAAATATTTATAGGACTAAAAACTTAATTAATCCTTGTAAATATTATTCGAAAGAAATCTGACATGATTACAAAACAAAAAACTTTGAACTCTTCTCTTTTTCTCTACATTTTTCTCTTAGCTCTCTAATTATTTCTCTCTTAAAAAAACATACTATTTATTTATTCTCTCTCTCTCACTGCGTTTCAACAATAAAACATTTTCTTTAATGAATTGAATCCTTCTTTATAATCCTAATTGCCAATGAAGTTTTACTTTTGCTTCTTGTGGATATTAGTCAGATATGAGAACGAAAAGATGATTCAACATGAAATTGTAAAATATTTAATTAAACAATAAATAATTCTAAGATTCATACACATGAGTGCCTTATGATAATTTTTTTTGGTTATGATCATTTAAGGCCAATATTTGAGAATACCGACACATTTGAAAAAAGTGGAAAGACAAAATAATTAAATAACATGTATTGTTAAAAGGGGAGGGATATATTGACTCCAAGAAAGACTTACTCCAAATCTAAACCCTTCATCTTAATAATAATAATTAATGGCTATAATTGATTCTTAATAATCCCTATGGTATGTACTTTTCACATCTCAGATCTTCTTCCTCATTCCGACGGCAAATAACATGGAGAGATTGATTTTGATACAAACATGTCTGCCTTCAATCTAGAAGAATTAGTACCTTTCCCACTATTTTATCACTGCTACAAATCATTATGTACGAGAAATTGGTTTCATAGAAAATTTCATTATGAATAATCGAACACATCATAATTCCATTAATTTGCAATCAACGACTGTCAAAAGAGTTTTTTTTTTCTTCATAAATTGGTGTAGGCTTCTTTAGAATGTTTGATTCACATGTTGAATTGGTTTCAATGCACCGATTGTTTTCCACATCACTACATGACAGTGGCATCAATACAAAATAAAACCTAAAAAGAATAAATATCTCCATTTGAGAAGGATAAAATGATATTGAAAATTAAAATTCTAAAATTTGAAATTTTAAAATCAATGGCGTTGGTATCTCTAAAAAAAATATATCAATGGAGTTATTAGGCAAAGGTGTGTGTGCCATTGCCACGAAACTCAAAAGGTTGAAAGGGAAGGGATGAATTTACTTTAACTGCACCGATGCTATGCAATGCTCCTGATTTAACCACACCTAGGAATTATTAGTAATTAATCTTAGCCATTAATTATTATTAAGATGAAGGGTTAAGATTTGGAGTAACTCTTTGGAGTTACTATTGGAGTCAATATATCCCAACTCTTGATAAAATAATTAAATGATAAGTATTTTAGTATGTGTGTGCCTAAATGTTGCGTCAAAACTATGGTATTTTTCTGAACGCGGTTCATGCAATTGGAAACATTTTTAATATGAAATTTTAAATTAAGACATCAATTATGTAATGAAAAATTAACACTTTAATTCAAAAAAATTAAAAGTATATCTAAGTGAATAAATCTAAAATTAAACAAAAGCAAGACAAACCGACACTATAGGATAATTAAGAAACAGACATTATTTTTGTTGTTCAATACATGTTCCAGTTTCCTCTAATTCTACCCCTTCAACTTTTTTTATCTTTTTTCTCACGAAACATATATCATTGTAGGAATAAAGTCATAGGGTTACAACATCTCCGGTTTTGTTTTTCATATCTTAAAAAGAAGGAAGATAGTTGGAATTTCATAGAAGAATTAAGCCATTAAAATGAACATTCATATGGGTGTTGAACAATAACATAAAGAAGAAGAGAGAGAACATGAAACAAAAGATACAAACAAAACAAAAAGATGTGTAAAAGCACAAGAGAAAAAAAAAAGTTCCAAAAAGGAAAAAGATATTTACCAATATTATAGTATTTTTTTTTTTTTGAGAGAACCAATATTATAGTATGTTGAAACCGAAGTTATATGCAACATTATTTTCACGTGAGAATTGCTATGGTAGTTTCTCATCTCTCTTTTCTAAGGCATTTGTTTCATTTTTGCTTTTGACATTTGAATTATGTACACCCAATTGCATGGCATATTACAATTATTAGAGTTGGTTGTATAACCGAGTGACTGAGGGTAGTAAAATAAATGTAATTAGGTGGTAACTGATGAGGGTAATTGTGGAAGTAAAATAGGCCATACCAAAAATGGGTATTGTCTTTATAGATAGTTAAGCTATAGATTATAGATCATAGATTATAGATGAATGATGTTTGTTTGAGGTGTGTGTTAAATATTCTAGTTGGTTATCAAAACATATTGTCATACCCCAATTTTTGACCTATGATACCATTAACACGTGTCGTCGGACCCTACATTCATACGTCGTCTGACCCTAATCGATCTCTAATTTTCAGTAAAAAATTCGATAGAGAGGTATTTTAAAATACCTCATTTTTGGTTCCGAGTCGTGCCCTCTTCTCTCTTTATTTTTATTTTAAATTTAAAATTTTAATTTCCATCTTTTATTTAATATAACTTTAATTTATTTAAGTTTTTTAATTAACTTTAATTTATTTAAGTTTGTTTTCTTTTTAATCTTTTTATTTATTTATTTTAATCTTATCCTGTTTGTTTTGTTTAGTCTTTATCTTCTTTTATTTTTATTTCTTTGTCCATATCCAAAATTTGTCCCGATCCAAGCACAGGCTGTAAAATTCACAACGCGTTTCTTTCCCATGCTGATCCCAAATCCAGCATCAGAAGTTCCTTTTCCTCCTCCTCAAGCCACAAAACTTTCTGCTGATTCCTAACAAACCCTAACCTCAAATACAGTGCTATAAAAGAAAACCTGCAAAACACAATTACAGGGGGACGGCAGCCAAACACACACAAAGCCGCAACAACAATTTCACACACATTTTAGCTCCTAGTGTTAAAATTCTGAAAACCTTTTTTAGCTTCTAGTTTTTCAATTTCATTTTATTTTGTTAACCTAGCTGCCGTAGCTTACAAGAGAATTCCGCATAAATACTTTTCCACTAAATTCCAATATTCAAGTTTTGATTATATCTTTTTTTATTCCAATATAGTGCAATTGAATTACTCCCTTTTGATTCCAAGCCGTGAACCATTTCTTTTCTGGAGCTAGTTCCAAATTATGCTTATTATTTTCCATTGCTACATGCTATATTGAATTCAAGTCATGCAAATTCAATTAACCACTTGCTGCTATATTTCAATCCCAATTACTCTATGTGTGCTGCGCATATCTACTTTAATTGAGAATTGTTGCTATTGCCATATTATCCACATATTTTCATTGCTTGAATTATCGATTCCGTTTGAATTCCAAATTAATTGCTTGCTGTCCTAGTTTTAATTTCTCTTATTGTTTTCCTTTTTATTTGACAATTATCATTGCTTGTGGGTCCCGTATTACTTGTTCATTGATGCTGCTTAATTCCATCAATCCATTGGAAGCAATTTGATGCGCTACTGTTTGTGTTTCTTTTACTCTTAGTATTGTTTTATGTCTGTTTGGCTACTGTAGGTACAAGCATCTCACCGTGTTTGTGCCTAGTTTTTGTTTGTTTGTTTAGTCCATTGTTTTGCAGTACGGTTCCTAAATTTACAGTCTGCATAGAATTGTTCGAGGGAATTTTTACAGAATTGATATCTCCTTCAATTTTAATTGTTCAAAACAAGTGGTGTTGCTGGCTGCTCTTCAAAGTTAAAGAGATTCTATCATGAAGAGAACCGGGTGGCCCCTTTGCATTTTTTATTTATTTCTTCTTCATTGATTTTTCTTTTCTTTTGTATTTTGTATAGGTTTAGATTTATCATTCTTCATTTTATTATTTATTTATTTGTGCATATTTATTTTTCGCAAGGTGCGTGCGTGTGTATGCTTTTTTATTTTCTCTGTGATCCAATGTCACCACAAAATACCCACGCTTTATTTTTTCAAAAATGTAGATAAATTAGGTCCTTATTTTAAATCACTTTAATTCCATTTCTTTTAAACAAAGCAAGTTTATAGCACGTTAATTAATTAAAATCAAATGGTTCCCGCAAGATACTACAATATGGGGGTCAAAAGCTAATCAAATAGCCCTGATCTCCGAAAAATGACGCGACACATGTATTCCTTAAAAAAAAAAAAAACATATATGTTGGTCAAGTGGAATAACAAATCAATGGTGTTATTAAAATCCTCAGATTCATGGTTCAATTGAACATTAAATTAAGGCATGGATTTATGGTACGTAGCTAGCTAGCCTAGTGGTCGTGTCCTTTTCGGAGAGTCGGGTCCTAAGTTAGATTTAGATCTTTGTCTTTATTTATGGTATTTTCTCTTGCCTGCACAATATGTTAACCGAAGGAGAGTTAGAAAAAGTATACATGTCTTTCCCAATCCCAATGTGGCCTAAAGGTTGACAATAGGACCCACGAGACATTAACACACGTAAGTTACACGATCGATGACACACACATTCATCATCATAAACATTCATTACCTCCTTCAAACGTATTTACTTATCCAAACTCAAATATCATTGCCTAGACGAAGTAGAATAGTATTAATCTAAAAACCAATTGCCAATGTTCATGAATTATCTACAGTCTACTGATCCAAGATCTGTCCTGAACACAAAACTACTAACATAACAAAAAATAAGTGCAAGACAGAAGTAACATTCAACACTCAATCTTTAAAACACGACACATTCAAACAGTCAAAATTCACTAAAAAAAAACTAACACATTTAACACTTAAGACAAAAAAATCAGTCAACTTTCAAAATGATATAAAGTTTGTGAAATTAAACTAAATTCAAATACATTCATTTTCAAAAATCATTCAACACATTGAAAATAATTCAATTTCAAAATAATTCAATTTCAATATTGATACACATCTAATTGCTCATCAGAGACAGGACACAACAGCCAAATACATACATAAAACTAAAAATTGAGTGATTCATTAAGATGTGTATAATTGGTCAATATCAATTAATCAAATGATTCATTATCCAAATAGAAATATAATTGGTCCGAATGCTATTTATCTTTATATTGAATTTGTTTTTTGAAGAATTTTCTTTCTATTGATTCAATTTTGATGTACGCAAAGCTGTTACGTATATAAATAAGATGTACTAACAATGGCACATTGCAACTCACCAAATGATAATAGACTATAAAACATACATTTCTTAAGCGACAAGAGGGAATACGTTTTTACATATAACAAGTGGAGAATCATTTCAACCTATTCTGTCCGTTAATACTCCAAACATATAGGTCCACTAACCTTTATTAAATTATTATCATTGCTTTGATGAACTTGTACATGAATAAACTTCCCAAGGAAAACATGGGTCCCAAGGAAATGCTTGGGGGGTTACATGGAATGGGTCCCAAGGAAATGCTTGGGGGGTTACATGGAATGGGTCCCAACAAGGAAGATCCGCCACATAAGCAAAGTTAATGACTAATACCATATATCTAGAAAGCTTGGGGTTACATGGAATGGGTCCCAACAAGGAAGATACGCCACATGCAATCTTTGACAAATGCAACTACAAATTAATTGTTTCAAAACATAGAACCATTTTTGGGTAGTGAAGAGATAGAACCATTTGCCTGCACCCAAATTGTTACCAACCCAAACCCTCAGGTAACCATGTTAACGGGAACTCAGTTTGCAACCAACTTTGTGATTCTCTATCTCTTCCACAGCATCGCAGGTATACATACGCATACTCACCCAATTTTTTTATTTTGTTTTTCAAGAAATCTTCTTATTTTATGCTTTCTATGAATGTCACTGATTCTTCTTTTTCCGTATGACAATGACGACGTTTCTTAAATGTATTGTTTATTTGCAGGCGCTTATCCAACAACACTCACAGTCGTGAACAAGTGCAACCACACGGTGTGGCCCGCCATTTCACCTCGGCCAACCACCCCAATGCTGTCAACAACGGGTTTTGCCCTTGCACCTGCCGAGTCCAGTATCATAAATATCGCCATCCCCCCTTCGTGGTCTGGCCGCTTGTGGGCACGGACTCTCTGTGCTGAAGATGCCAACCGCAAGTTTGCATGCGTCACCGGTGACTGCGCATCCTCCAGCATGGAATGTGATGATGGAAGCGCCACCCCACCGGTTACACAAGCAGAATTCACCATAAACGCTTCCAGTGGAAAAGACTCTTTCAAAGTCAGCTACATACAAGGTTTTAACCTCCCAATAATGATTGAACCTAAAGATGGAAACGGTATCGGAGAATGCACAACTGTTGGCTGCGAGGTGGACCTGAACTCGCTATGTCCAAGCGAAGTACAAGTGATGAGAAGGAGTGATTGTGTTGCATGTAAAAATCTGTGTCAGTCATCCGGCGGTTCTAAGTACTGTAAATTCTTCACTGATGCTTGTCCTCTTGCCAACGTGGATGCCGCCAAAATTTTCCAGGGTATTTGTGCGTCAACTAACTACCTCATCACATTCTGTGCTACAACAGCTTCGAAAAGGTTAGTATTAACTGTTGTGTTTGCGGCTACGGAGTATGGAGAATTGATTTGATTTTTGAATAAAATTGAGTTGTTTTGAATTTATTTATGTTTAGATATATTAAAGTATAAGTGATTCTTGTAAATTTATGTTGTTTAGATAATTATGATCAAAATTGTTTTTGAACCTCATGACTTGCCGAATTAGGAAACATGTAACTCACCATACGCATCACTTTCTACAATATCATGATTACCGCAACGATTATGGACATGTGTATGTAAACTTTAAGATTTTTTGTTACGTAAATTCATATGGCTTTATGTAGATGATGAGAAAAAAAATGAAAAACACAAATTTACTTATGCAATTGATTTATCAATAGAAAAATTTATTATTCAATCTTTTATCTTTTGTTATGCTTGATAACATATCATGGATCTTTGGAAAAGAGATGAATATTAAGCATGTGTTTGGTTTCAATTTTAGAGAGTAAAAAATGATTCTAAAGGTTGTTGAATTGAATTTATGATGTTTGAATGATTTAAAGTCGAATTGATATTGCTTATAGAATTGAAAATGTTATTTATTTTGAGTTGTTTTAGCAAAAACACTTACTGTATTGATTATGAGAACAGATTTTATTCACTAACTAAATTATAAAATGTGACTTTGAGTGCAGTTCTATGGAGAAGGGGAAAGGGCCCTGGGCATGGCTAACTAACAGCATAAAGTCGATCCTTATAACCGTGTTCTCCATCCTAGCATTTGGTGTCGTAGCCGTGGTCATACGACTAACCGTGTCATGTTCGTCTACGGGTTGCAACTTCGATCTTGGCTTTTTCGGTAGAACTAGATTTTCAGCAAACGCATGATTATGAAGTTAGAGGAAATGAAGTGAAGTTTGAGTCAAGATTCTATTACAAGTTGATTGCATGCTCCTTTTTTGTTTTGTTTTTTGTTTATTTTAGTTTTTGACTTTCTCGTCCTTTTTCTGGACAAAACAGTTGTCCTTGTTTTCTTTACCCCTTGACATTCTGATCATCTGTTTGTCATGTACTGGCGATGCTAAAATCTTATATTTGAACATTCCTAGCAAATATTCATCTAATAAAGTTGATCCTTATAGTTGTTCAAACTTTTAAACTTTAATTCATAAAATAAAAATTATATATATTTAGGAAAATTACATTACTCCATTTACATTGTACTCAAAAAATTACAGCGGTTTAAATACCTTATAAAGACGTTATAAGTTAGTAAAAATTGTTATAAGTTCGTAAGAAAAAATTGTTATTAAATAGGTCTACTTTGATCATATGAGCTCATATGCTATGAAAAAAGACATTTTGGTGCACTAAAACTCTCGCATATGCAGAAAAGCTATTAAGGTCATATGACAACAACTTTACCTTGTACCAAGACTCCTTCTCATAAACTATAAAGTTAAAAATCCACCTTATCAAAGTGATCATAATCCTACACTTCCTAAAGGCGTACCCAGGACCTTATCAAAGTGAGTCATAATCCTACCCCCTGAAATAAGGTCGGGCTACGCCACTGTTAATATGCTAGCAGCAATCAATATGCCACTAAGACCAATACCATATGTTCCCGAGAACCAATTGAGACACCACATAACACTATATTGAGAACAAATTGGCATGCCGTACATTTGGAATGAACCCAAACAATTCACTACTACAAAGAGACTGGTTAATCCAAGCACAAATCTTGATATGTCATGAGAATGGAATTTGTAAAGTGCTGTGAGCATTCCTCCATTTTCAGGAATATGTATATTTTGAGTTAGTGTATAAATTAATATGTAGGGTATACCATAAAACACGTCCTAGTAATTAATGGGTTCATTTGTTTTAGATTTTTAAAAGGGTCGTATTTTTAAGGGTCATATTTTAGATTTTAAAAAGGGTCATATTAATGGGTTCAAAAATTAAAGACAACATGATCAATCATCTTCTTAATTTCCTATATACTTTCTCTGTTTTTAAATATAAGCAAAATTAATTTTTTAAGTTCATTCAATTAACGATGTATGTGATCCATAATATGAACCACATACATCATTAATTTGAATAAATCTAACAAGTCAATTTTATTTATATTTAGAAACGGAAGTAGCATGTAATTTCCATTGCAGTTCTTTCCTCTTGTGTAATCAAAACTACTACGGTGGCAAAAAACTCACTTTAATACCCGTACGAACAACAATCCATATGCACAATATTGCCACTGGCGGAGAGCCACACACACAAGGTTGTGTGGGATCCGCTGCACAATATTTTGTAATTTCTATATTCATAGCCAAACCACACTCCAAACCCACCACCCACTAAAACAAAACACGTCATCACACACCGGCCTTCTCTCTCATAAAAGTGACCGCAAGCTATCTTGTACTTTATAAACTCTGTATAGATTGGTGGTTTTCAAGCTAGAAATTGTTCTAAAAATTAAACATAAAATTATCTCTATAAATAATAATCAAGATATTAATATAAGAATCAATTTATGTTAATGGGAATAATTAAGAGAGATTTTAAGGAAACTTATCTGTCTTAATTTGTTGTAGAATTAGATCACCGTTTTGAGACAATTTGAATAAAACTTATTGTAGAATCATCTGCAAAGACTACACGACAAAGAAAAATCTGAGATTTGGTGATGGCGCTGTCTGTAATCCGCGTAATTATACGTTAATCTCCCATGATTTAACAAACCCTTCTCCATGTCAAATCAAGGGAACAGAACCGAGAAGAAAAATATTTCCTGAAAGATGTAACTCATAAAAACAATTGGAAATGAGGAGCATGTTATTGTTTTGATACTGATTATAGCCACGTGAAAAAACATTTTCATTCACTACGTGACTATTCATTTTATAGGCATCATTTCACTGTTGAATCAAGCAAGAATAATGCCCTATAAATAGCTATTAAAAGGAACGTTATGCATTGACTCAACAAATAATTGCTCAAACAAATTACTAGTTAAGGAAAAAAAAACACAATGTTATTGCCGCATTCAAGAGATGTAAATAAAACATGAGACACAAAATATTTAAAACTTTTGGAATTAAAACATGGATATAAGACCAAGTCAAACATTATAATTAATAATATGATAATAATTTTCTATTAAATTTTTTTTCTATATTTCTCAATTAAAAACATGAGACACAAAATATTTAAAACTTTTGAAATATATTAAAATTTACAACAATTCTCCACATATTTCAAAAGTTTAAAAGAATTAGAAAAGAAAAAAAAACAAGCATCTTATGCGGTCTATGCAAAATCAATTCAATAAATTTCAATAGGTTCCTTTTCATATTGGAAATAAATGAAAAAGATCTTATTTTAATTAACTTTACCATTTACCATGCACCAAAATATGTCTAGCTAGGTTCACATGCAAAGCCAAACCGATGATAATCCATATCCCTATGCCGTCTCATCTGTCTTAGTATATTTCTATATCTATCTATCTATCTATCTATATTATAAATATTTGTCTTGCACAGATGTTAAATGTACTTTCTTTCAACAAAAAAAAGTGTTAAAAGTAGATGGCAAGTCAAATACAAATAGTTTACAAGCCTTAATTGCTTACAATTGTTCATATGTAAATTATTTTTAATCCATGTCCTTAACACGGAACTGATATATATATTGGTACATGTAATTCTTTTTTAGCAAATTGGTACATGTACATCTTCTTTTTTTGAGCAAAAATATATTCCTTGAAATCAAATTAGTAGTAAATTAAATGGAGCAATGATAATTAACCGTATCATTAAATGGAATTAAATATATATAATTGATTTCTTTTCAAATTTAAATCCTTTCAAAAAAAAAGTTTTTTTCAAGGGAAAACACTTTTAAGTTGCTCAACTAATGTTAAAAGGAAATAAATAATTTCAACATAGGCAATTTCTACGGTACACTCGAAAAATTTGAGTGTACCGGTACACCTATATTTAAATTAATAGTTTAATGAGTTATTTTTTTTAGTAAGAAAATATTTTCTATCATTTACAATTTATAATAACTATATTTTATTTCTCAAGAGTGTCGGCGAAGCAAAATTCAACTTTTTAAATTTTTTATTACTATAACAGTGAATATTGATTATGATTTTTCGATAAAATGTAAAAAAAGTAGTATGATTCTTATAAACAATAAAATTATGTTTTGTCTTATGAAATAATATTTTCTAAATTATAAAAGTCGACAAATAGCTCTTTATTACATAAAAATGATCATTAATTTATTGATTTATGAAACAGGTGTATCGATACACCTTAATTTAAGGATGTACTATAGAAACCCCCACCTAATAATCCCCTTGAAATAAAAATATACTATATATTGTCACCAAGTAATAACTGAACAATAATAATAATAATCGTAGACAAATGCCTACAGCAAACACACTCTTTTAACATAGTATTTAGGGTGTGTTTGTTTTAAGTTTATCAAATTTATTTCTAGGAATAACATTCCTTGGAATATAAAGATGGGAAATTTATTCCAAGATATTTAGGAAAAATATGTTTGGTTAACTTTATAATATTCGCAGGAACCATAAAAATAGGGATTATAATAGGTAACAATTTATGAATTTATTCCCATCTCTATGGGAACTTTATTCCCATCCTTTTCCTTGGGAAATTTTTTCTATTCCCGTGAACATTTTATACCCGGGAATAAAATTTAATAAACTTGTAACAAACATAGACTTATGCATTTTTATGATTTTATTCTCAAGAATCTACAAATATACACTCTTAATCACCGGTCCTTTTTTCATAAAAAGTAAATGCATTATGCACTCATAAAGTTATCAATTTACAGGACCAGTGTGTTGAGACTTTTCAAAACATGAACAAATTATACAGAATCTGTTCAACACTTGAACTATATAAGTCAAAGAGTACATTGTTCAGGTGGATATCACATGCAAAAAAGAAGCAACGGCAGACGGATCATATCAAAATATAACATTAAATCATTAATTAACCATTCAAGATGGTTCACAAAAAGGAAATTAAGGCAACTCGGTAAAATATAATTAATGTGCAGACAACATAACTTTCAAAATTACTCTTGCAAAACAAATCCGATCGAAACTAATTTTTTCTCTGAAGACAATCCTAAGCATTAACACTAGCATTTAAGAAAGCTTGTCCGGGTTGACGGTTAGCCAACTGTGCATGGCACCCAAGAAGCTGCAAAACCACAAAAAGAAACTTGTTAATTTATTTATTTTTTTGAATCGGCTAATAGAAACTTGTTAATTGAAAGTGCAATTACATACACAAAATTAGTGAAAGTGCTGATCAAATACACAAAGCACAATTCATGCACAAAACTGAAATATGCTTCCATTCATTCCAACCATTATCACAATCCATGTTAACAGACAATAATGCATGTGCTTCACATTACCTTTGCATTCACACCATCAGGCACAATCCTGTTCTGTAACTTGTACCTCAGATAATTAGTCCTGCTGAACTTGGTGAATCCCCTGAAAAAACATTTAAAGCAACGGTAACAAGAGTTAAACCACCCAATGAAGAAAAGGCCAAGTATATTGAAATCTAAATCTGCAATGATCTTTTGACAACCGGGAAACTTAAACTTGGCACGACGAAAGGCCTCCTCTGCATGATGACTATTGCTTTCATTACAGCGGACTGAAAGAATGACCTGCCCAATAGCTACCCCAGCATAAACTCCCTATGACTTTCCAAATGCACCACTCATCCCGGTCTGAAGTCTATCAGCTCCAGTGCACGAAAGCATCTTGTCTATTGTGTATTCCTATGACTTTCAGTTTGGTGTGGGGGTTTCAGGTGGGGCGGAGACCATTTTGCACAATGTCAACAGACTGTTGAACCTGCGACATGGAGATGGTTCCTTGACTATGCTTACAGTAGATTTTTCGAATGCTTTCAACTTGGTAGATAGGTCGGCACTACTACGTGACGCGAGATTGAGATGCCCATCTATTTCTTTATGGGTTGAGTTTCTTTATGGACAGGCAGCGAGTTTATACCTTGGTGTTGGACATATTATGTCTGCTACTGGAGTGCAACAAGGCGACCCATTAGGGCCGCTCTTTTTTGCTCTTGTGTTACACCCTCTTATTCATCTGATTAGAGATAGTTGCAAACTTCTTCTTCATACTTGGTATCTTGATGATGGGACTCTTGTAGGAGATTCAGAGAAGGTGGCTAAAGCTCTAGACATCATTCGGGTTTTTGGGATAGAATTAGGCTTTGAATTGAATATTCGTAAGACTGAGATCTTTTGACCTTCATGTGTAATAAACATCGTGGGGGGTTGTTCCCTGCGGATATTGGGAGGCCGACGTTGGGGGTTAAATTGCTCGGAGGGGCTGTTAGCCGAGATAAATATTTTATTGAGGGGTTGGCCATGAAGAGAGCTTCCAGAGCTGCTGAGTTAATGCATCTTCTTCCTCAGTTACGAGATCCTCAAAGTGAGCTTCTTCTACTTCGACCGTGCATGGGTATTGCCAAACTTTTCTTTGGCTTAAGGACGTGCCAACCGATTCACATGGAGGAAGCGGCTATGTTGTTTGATAAAGAGCAGCGTGAAGCGGTTGAGGACATTGTAGTTGGTGGAGGTCCTTTCTTTCGGGACCTTCAATGGAGGTTGGCTTCTTTACCTATTAGGTTTGGAGGGTTGGATTTGTACTCAGCATTAGAGGCTTCCTCGTACGCTTTTGTGGCTTCTAGGGCACAATCTTTGGTGCTACAAGATCATATTTTGAGAGATAGTGGCTTATGTGGCATGGACTCTGATTTTGATAATGCTTTGGATGGTCTTCATGGTACAATTTCAGATTTTGATGTTAGCAGTTTTACTAGCAAAGACACCGTCCCTCCTAAAGCACAACATGTTTTGGCGAGTGCTCTTTTTAGTAAAAGTGTTCAGGATATGGAAGTTAAGTTTGACATGACCACGAGACAGAAGGCAATTTTTGGATGTTTGCAAGCACCACATGCTCAAGATTTTCTTCTAGCTATCCCGATTGATGGGTTAGGTCAGCATATGTCACCAGTGGAGTATCGTACTATCCTTAGATATCACCTTATGATTCCACTATTTCCTATTGATGAGGTGTGCCCTGTTTGTCGTAAGGCGTTCCTGGATACTTTTGGGGAGCATGTCGTTCATTGTAAGGAACTTCCCGGCTTTAAGTACAGACACGACTTTGTTAGGGATGTACTTTTTGATATATTCAGACGGGCAGGAGTTTCAGTGAAGAAGGAGGCGCCTGTGAACTTCCTGACTGACCTGCTAGAAAGAAGATCAACACTCAGGCCTGCAGATGTTATGGTGTACGGATGGGTAGGAGGAAAACATGCATGTGTAGACTTGACTGGGGTTTCACCACTTGTGAGATTAGGTGTCAGGCCTTTTACCGTAGGACAGGCAGCCCTTAAAGTTTCGTCAAATAAGGTGACCAAACACGAGAAAGCGTGTTATGACAATCAACATGCTTTTATACTATTTGCTTTTGACACTTTCGGTTTCCTAGCACCAGAGGTTGTTGGCCTTCTACATAAAGTTCAAAAGGTCATGCATAGCAATGTCATGTCTCCTAGGTCCATGAATATTGTGTTTACGCGGATTGGTTTTGCCATCCAAAAAGGTCTAGCGGCGCAGCTTGTTGCTCGCTTGCCTTCTATTCAAGTGTAAATAATGGTTTATAACTAATGATATATATGTCAACTTTTCTTTTCTTTGTAGAAAGATTAAGTTTGAATTTATAGAGGAGAGTGTAAAAATGGATGTGTTTAGTAAGTATCACTCAAAAATAGTCTAAAAATGGATTCTTACCATGTATAATAAAAAAACAAATATATATAATTTTTAATAATAATATAATATTTTCTTAAAATATAAAAAATAGTAAGGTTCATACTTGGACCAGGACCATATTAGACGGAATTTGTAAAAATAAGCTAGTAGTACATTCAACATAAATTTTTGACTTAAAGTAGAAAATACAATTTATCACTTTTAATCAAACTTATTTTTAAGAGGGAAAATAATAATTTTAATTTATAATAACTAACAAATGTCTTTATGTTTTCTTCTAAAATCAAGTTTATTTCAAACCCTTTTCGTATATATGGACCATTTCACATACTTTTATTAGTTTTTTAATAATATTTCCATGGCCTCGGTTTGCGTGCTAAGCTTTCACTCGATTGTTTGGAGATACAGTGTGCATAGTGACAACCATTTTTGGTTGTCAAAATATCATAACTCATTCCAAACCTATGACCACGGTTGAATGGTACTTGGTCTTTGCATGTGCTGCTGTGGTCCTATCTCAGTTACCAAACTTGAATTCAATTATTGGAATTTCCCTCATTGGAATTTGGAGCAGTCACTGCTGTAAGGTATTGTACCTCCATTTGGATGGCTTATGTGGCACAGGGTACCCTACCAGGTGTGAATTAATCCAGTAACGGGAGGGAACAGTGTTGAAAAAACTCCTTTTTGCATCCATTTTTTTAATGTGACTACGCTAGCTAATTTGATCAGGAAAAGATCCCTTATGAATATTATCATATATAACTATTGCTTATTCCTCTAAAAAAATATACTCCTTGCAAAAATTCTACATTCATTCATTGGATTGTGTACTCAATACAATAAATATAATTCTAAAAATTATGATGATGTAATAGCGTTAGAAAAATACTTGATTTTTAGAATCTAAACATTTTTTTATTATATTAATAGTCAGCTTACCACGATCTAAACGGAAATAAAAGATCACATAGAAAACTTCATCAACCTACCAACACAATGATCTACGTCAAAAACCAAAAATAACTAAAAACGAATATAACTAAAATGATTCAAGTCAAACTATATATAACATTGATTATGCATAGAAAACTTGTTTTTTTTTTCTCCATAATTTTTATAATGATGCATCTATCATAACCATATCAAGTGAGAACGGGTATGAGTCACAGTTTACATCACAAAAGAATAAAAAATATACAACTCATACGGTTATGTTTCATGATTCTTTGACGGGATTGATCCTAAAGATGTTATCAGAATTTTGTGTCTTATATTTTTTTTAGTTTAATAACAATTTGTAGATGGAGTAAGCAGATGAAAATGATGCAAGACGGAATGATTATGTATAGAAAAAAGATCTTCATTGTAAAAAAAAATGTATAGAAAAAAGAGTTCGAACCCCCTCAGCATAGGAACTATGTTATTATTTACTTCAATGGAGGTTATTGATCTCGTATATATTTACAAAACAAATTATGATTTGGTGGCGTTCAATTTAATGATCTAGTTTAAGTTTTAACTATGGATGGGGTACAAAAGGGCAACCTAGTGCATTAAAGCTCCCGCATATGCAGGGTCCGGGAAGGGGTCCCACCATTTTATTGCTAGGTTTGTATTGTTCTAGTTATTATTTTTTGACAGAGTTGTTGTTCAGGTGATCTTTGAATTGTTGTTTGTGCCAAATGTTTACATAGATAACATACTATTGAGTCTGTCGAACTCAATACTATGGGATGTGTATGTCCAGTAACCAAATTAACTAAATTTTCACATAAAAATAAAGGATATTGTGCATATATACTATTGTACAATCGATGGTAACTAACTAAAACATGATTAACAAAACTTATTGCTACAATATCCATATTGTTTTTTATTGTCTATAACAACTATGTAGTTAAGTGTGTTCGGCTTGATATGCGATGAGATATGTGACCTCTGCAAAAGTTTTTCATGAAGCATGTGCGTGAGGGTAACATAGACTTACAAGACTGCGTTAATTTATGAAGACACTTATTAATATTATTGTCGTACGTATTGGACGTGTGAAGAAGAACCATCAAAACACTGCTAATTAAGAACCAACCAAATAGATTCCTCAAAAAAAAAATCCAACTAAATAGAGGATAGCTCAATAGCTAAAGGGGAGGAGAACAAAAAGTAATAGTTGAAACATTTAAGGTTTAGAGGTAAAAGTGGTGCATCTTGGAGTTCAAAAATAAGCTAACAATTAAGTTATGCTAGGATTGCTTGCTACACCTGGATATGACTACTTGATTCTCCACAATACCTCAATTTGAATGATGTATATCCATTATTATAGATTTTAATCTACTTGAGCCTTTTCTTAAGGTCCGTTTAGGGTCCGTTTGGTTCGAGAATTAGGAAGGGAGGGGAGGGGAGGGGACGGATTTTAACGGAGGGGAAGGAAGGGGAGATATTTTTAATTAAAAGTGTGTTTGGTTCACAAGGGGAGGGGAGGGATTTTAAAAGTATTTTACCGTTTTACCCTTAAACTTAATTAAATAAAAGAAACTGCTTGTTTTTACGATTTCAGAAACCGACAAAAGACAAGCACTCATCTAAGCCGCTATTTTATCTCAAACTGGCTCATGTATTTTTCTCCATGCATCATATTGTTTTTTT
>Ga0315914_1003722_pt1 | contig 23069 bp, 7 predicted proteins | sample MpolenodulesMG_FD_203920 | JGI IMG/M metagenome (GOLD analysis project Ga0315914, IMG submission 203920) | Medicago polymorpha root nodule microbial communities from Los Angeles, California, United States - elongated nodules | ecosystem: Host-associated > Plants > Roots > Nodule | place: USA...
TATATATATATATATATATATATATATATATATATATATATATATATATATATTAATCTTTCTCTACAAGACCACTCTCTCTTGATAAATATGAAATGTTTCTCTATTTTTTTCTTCCACCCCTCCCTTAACGCCCTCCCATCCAAACTTACGAACAAAACCTTAAATTTTTGTACATTTTTCGGCTATATAAAACTAGTTGTGCTATATGAACATCGAAAAACGAAGATTGTTAGTGACATCGTATTTTCTTCTCGAGTTTACTCATGTTTTAAAAAAACAAGAAAAAAAACAAAAACAAAGGGCGTTGTATGTTACAGTATGTGCGAGAAAAACTTCAGTACAATAATAGATAGGCAAAACACCATGTTTGGTCCTTTTAGTTTGACATAATTTTCAAGTTAGTCCTTTAAGTTTCGAAAGTTTCAATTAGGTCCTTTTAGTTTGACAGAATTCCCAAGTTGGTCATTTAAGTTTCAAAAGTTTCAAATAAGTCCTTTTAGTTGATAAACTATTTCACCATTACCCCTGTTGTCAGTTAATAATTAACTGATGCTGATGTAGTCGTTAAGTTGTTGATTTGGATCAAAATGATGCCTTTTAAAAACTTCAGGATGTCAAAATGTTACGTTTAATCGTCACGAATGATCATTCTAGCACAATAAATATCGTTTAATAGTGCTAGAAATGCATTTATTGTTGTAAATAGCTGTCTTTCTAGAACTATAAATGATCATTTGTGACCATTAAACGTGGCGTTTTGACACCTTCGAGCTTTTAAAAGACAACATTTTGATCCAAGTCAACAACTTAATGACTACATCAACATCAGTTAAACAGAGACTGACAACAGGGGTAACGGTGAAATAGTTTATCAACTAAAATGACCTATTTGAAACTTTTGAAACTTAAAGGACTAACTTGAGAATTCTGTCAAAGTAAAAGGACCTAATTGAAACTTTTGAAACTTAAAGGACTAACTTGAGAATTGTGTCAAACTAAAAGGACCAAAAATGGTATTTGACCTAATAGATAAGTAAACTCTATAATACAATTTCTTTAAAATTATTTTAGGCTTAATTAATCTGCCGGTCCCTTAACTTATTTCTTTTATTCAATTTAGTCTCATAAGTCTTAACTTTCTCAAACACGTCCCTTAACTTATTTCTTTTATTCAATTTGGTCCAATTTTGATAATTTTAATCCCCTAAAAAAAGTGATTGTTGAATTACGGAAGTCTATCAGATTTTATAGTGTATCACCAACACCTAATTTATTTACTTTCTTTTTCTTCTTCTATCATCTTCATCTACATTCATCCTTCATCAATATTCATCAATAAAACCCAGGACAAAAAAATTTAAACCTGCTATTTAATCACTACACCACCATCATTGTCATTTTCATCTATCATCATCAACACCCTCCAATCACTCCACCATAACCATCCCAAAATCAAAAATGTGTCACAGGGTCAAAAAATCAAACACAAAAATCAAACACCTCTCATGTTTTTTGGGCAGCTCTCACTAACTCTCCCTCCTCTGTAAATCTCTCTCACCCGAGTTCACCGACCACCGGCATCCCACTGTATCTATCTCCGACCTCATACAACTAGATCCGGCATCACCAAATCTCCTCACCACCACCACGCTACCACGCCGTTTCACCACCACCATGGCTCTCTGATCTCACCGTCCTTAGCAATCACCAACGTCGTTCTCACCACCACCACTACATCCTTCTTCTCCGACCAACTCACACACAACCATCAACATCCTTCTTCCACTCGGATCTCAACCACTATACCTCATCTTTCTTCTAGTATCCCATGACAACCACCATGCCTCCTTCTCCGGTGACATTGAGTCGTCGTCCTTTATGGCTTTATTTCTCAACAATGAAATCGATGAGGTATGGAGATCTGGATGACGATGGAGAAGAAGAGGATGAACCAAAAAGGCTGGAATTTGAGTTTATTGATTATGCAACAATTCATGTTTTAATGTTGAGAATGGTGTGGTAGAGTTGTGTCATACTCAAGCTTCATGATTTTGACAGCATCAGACTGTGCAAAGATTTGTTGTTACTGTCAGAATCGCCTCATGATTCGTAAAATCGCTTCATGATTTTGACAGCATCAGACTGTGCAGAAATCAACTTATTTTCCAAAATCACTTAACTAGCTCTTCATACAAAAACTCAAGTTTCTTCCCAAAACTTTTCACAACCCAATCTTATAACCAAAAACAGAAGTTCATTAAACTTATATCAACACAACAACACCAACATTTCACCTTAATTTATCAAGAATCACAGTTCACCATGAATGACTCATTTTCATCAAAACTCTTAAAACAACAACTTCATAAAATGGGACACCCATGGCATAAATCAACAACAACATTTCATAACAACAACAACATCATTAAACCATGAATTCATCACAATTCAACAACAGAATATCACAATTCATCAATTTGAGCATAATTCACAAGGTATCAATATCTATATAACATGAGCATGCAGATTCTTCATCAACAATTCAATTATCATCAAATTCACATACCCAAACATAGCACTAAAACAAGAGCACGAATTTCAGCAATGAAGTTCACAATAATCACTTATCTCAATTAAGCACTTTTGAATATAATTAGAGAAGAGATTACAACTAAGAGATTATGATACAAAACTAGCCCCCTTACCTCAATTGGTAATAAACCTAGCCAAAGCTTCAATTTAGCTCCTAGAATCTCTATCACCTCCTTGATCTTCAAGCTTTTCTCTTATAACCATTTTTTTCTTCCTCTTGCCCTTTCTCTCTCTACCTCTCTCAAATTTTTATGAAATGAATGTGAACCCTATTTTTCTACAATGACTAGAGCTTAAATAGTATACACACTAATGAGCTTAACCCTTAAAAAGTCTTAATGGGCCTAAAACCCTCAATAACTAATCCACAAAGTATTTATTCGCTTACGGCTAAAAGTTATCGAATAATTATCGGCTCATAACTAATTACCACAACCACACTAGTAACTTAGTAAAAATAATGGTTCTCACTAAAAACACTAAAAATAATCCTCACGGTGAAATTACTAATTTACCCTTGCTCGCAAATGACCAAAATATCCTTGAGTCCAAAACGACTATAATACCCTTCTAACACTGAATTCTACTAATCCCAACCAAAATACACACAGAGACAATTAATCACATACGAGCACATATAAACACATATAAAATTAATTAAAATAAATCTAACGAAAATCTGGCTGTTACACACCCTTTTTCTAGCACTTTTTTTGACGCTCACTCTCCTATTGAATGAAACTCATGTGGGTCTTAGTCATCACTTTATGTATGATCTATTTTCAAAGTGTGTTACCCACATGTCATCAAATAAGAAAATGTGAGTGTTAAAAAATGTTAAAAAGAGAGTGTCTATAACAGTGCTCTTTAATTAATTTTCACACCATCAATTTGATAGATTTGCACCTTATTGCACCAAGACTCTCTCATCTAAGCAACTTGCGCATTCTTTAAAGTTGCGGCACAAGTTGTTGCTAGTACAACAGGGACTAATTGTAATGAACGCACACTCGTTAAGAATTAAGTAACTATATAATTTCACAAAATAGCCGTTATAGTTTGGCTATTACTTTTTTCACCCAATGTGTTTCTCATACTATGTGTTTCTTACGCGTTTTATTTTTTTTTTCAAATATACCTTTGGTTCGGATTATATAATCTTAACCAGATTGTTAGGTTTTTCGAATTATATAATCTGAAATATGTTTTGCCCAGTTTTTTAAAGAGTATGATTTATATTATTTCAATGACAAAAATATAAAGTAAATGCAAATATAAACAAAATTAAGTTGTTAGTTGGCAGGCCAGCTGGATCAAGTACAAAAACACATCTTCGAACACCTTCTTAGAAGATCCATCACTTATGTTATTGTGTTGTTTTAAGTTGTTTAATTATTTTTGTACTTTAAAAAAAATCATTTGTCATTGGCCATGAAAACCTGCCAAAAATGAAACTTAAACACAGTCTGATGCTATTCAGATTATACAATCCGAATTTTTTTAGACAGGTTCGAATTGTATAATCCGAAAACTCTCAGACTAGGTGGACTGTGGCGTTTCACCAAAGGTTTGGACGGTTCGTGGTGTGTTTTAATGCATTTTTGATCGGTTGGACCATGGAAAACGTTTCCTTTGCATGTAGTTATGGTCTATGACTAGTTTAAGGCTATAAATAGATTTGCATCTTCAACGATTTCATTCATTCTTCACTTTCCATCTTTTCTTACTTTTTCTTAAACATTTTTAGTTTGTTAGGAGTGTTTATGGTGTCATGGTCATTGCTGACCGCTCATAGAATCCCTGCAATTGCTTTGTAGTTTATGCGAGGATTCTGCGACAGTCAACAGAAACCTTTGACATCAAATACAGCACAAAAAATGAACTTCGTGAAGTGTTGAATTTTAGAATTCAAAAAATCCTAACAATCTTGTTCAGATTTTAGAATCTGAACAAAGGGTATTTTCAAAAAAATCATTGGGCGCGCGAGTATAGCTTAGGGTGGAAAAAGTAAATCCCTTATAATTATCGATCTTGGGCTTAGATAGATTTTTTTGAACGATTGGGTTTGGATAGATGACAATGCTACTTGGCCAATCGAACTAGACGGGCCAACTGTGTTATATGTTTTTTTAGGGAAATATCTTAATAGCATTTCATCTATAATAATAGATTCAATACAATGGGTATGTTAAAATAAATGGCAGGACTAGCTAAAAGCATGGCTTCTCCTGCAAGCGCATAAACAACCGCGTTTGCTTCTCGCCTAACGAACTTCACCCTATAGTTGGTAAAAAAAATGAATAGTGACCGCCATGAAGTAATAATGCAACCGAATCATTCATCGAATAACAACGAGATCGAAATTTGAGAAATTAACAACTAGATAGATTATCGATGAATAACGTGATTCAGATCTGAAAAATTCGTAGGAAATCAATATTGATTATGCGATGATGCATATTGTGTAAAGAGAAATGCGAACCTGAATGGAAATTCGGTTATGATCAGAGTATAATAGAAGATGAAAGAGAAAGACGAAGTTAAAGGAATGTGAAAGAATAGCAAATATCCGAGTCGAGGATCGAGTCTATATAGGGTTTCCACAAAGGAGTTCTAGACGCGCAGGCGGGTACGCTTTCAATTCAATTGGTTCAGCTCTCATCTGCACAGATGCCTCGGTTATCTCACATTAGTATTATCTGCATATGACTGCTTCCTCTTCTCTAGAGCATATGTGAAAAGAAAGTGAATAAACACAGGCAGACAGAACTCCATAAACTTATATTAGACACACCTGGGGTTCCACAAGTTTTTGGGACTTGAAAGTATTTGGGATTTTCATCCATGATTGGCGGAAGTAAAAAAGCGACTTTCAAGTTTTGTGGAATGAGTTTCAAAGCTTTCGATATGACCATGGTTGGAAAGTAAACATAAAAGTTGATAAATAGCCCAGACTTGCTTATCAATAAATTATTTTTCAAAGCTAAATATTTTTCATAAAGTGAAAATTTTGGTGCATCTATTAAACACAATTGGGGCCATGTGTGGAGGGGTACATGGAGAGTTAAAGAGGTGGTGACCCAAGGGTTTCAATGGAGTATTGGCACGGGAGAAACCATATTGGTTTGGAATTAGCCTTGGCTTCGTGATCATATTACGCCATCAGTAGATTTGCACACCATGTTGGATCAACTTCCAGTAATGCATCTGCTAAAGTCAAATACCAAGCAATGGAATATGGGGTTCATCAAATATGTTTTTTATTCATACACAACTCAACAAACTTTCCAAATGCCACTATTGCCATTGGTCCATGACAACGTAGCTACCTAGAGGTTTGAAAGGGACGATCATTATACAGTCAGTAATGCTTATTGAGAAATCATCAACAATGATAAAGTTGTGATGCAACAAAGAGTAACAGGTCATTGGAGTATCATCTGGAAGCTTAAACTGCCACCAAAGGTTAAAAACTTGTGTTATTTGTGTGGTATGTGTCGAGCATGATGAAGATAGCAATCGTCTATTTTTTGTTTGCAGTAAGAGTATTGGATGTTAACAGCGTGGATTCTCCAAAATCTAGATGCTCACCAAAGGCTTACTTTTGGAGTCACATTTGCCATTAAAAAAGATTTTGATCAATTTCAAGAACATTTGAAACATTGAAAATTAGTTTTAAACAAAAATGACTTTTAATTGCAATTATTCCAATGTCTTCTAGTGCAATATGTGCTTAATTTCCAATTTCGATTTTTGGAAATTACGGTTTTGCTGAGTTTTATTAAAAGATTTTGATCATTAAGATATGATTTATGCAGATGACTGCTTCCTCTTCTTCAGAGCATATGGGAAAAGAAAGTGAATAAACACCAGCAGAACTCCATAAACGTATATTAGACACGCTTGGGGTTCCACAAGTTCTTGGAACTTGAAAGTATTTGAGATTCCCGTCCATGATTGGCAGAAGTAAAAAAACGACTTTCAAGTTTTGTGGAATGAGTTTCAAAGCTTTCAACATAGCCATGATTGGAAAGCAAACATGGAAGTTGATAAATAGCCCGGACTCACTTATCACTAAAAAAAATTAAGTTAAATATTTTCCAACACAATCGGGGCTATGTGTGGACAGGTACATGGAGTGTTAAAGAGGTGGTGACTCGAGGGTTTCAATGGAGCATTGGCACGAGAGAAACCATACTGGTTTGGAACTAGTCTTGGCTTCTTGATCATATGTGTATTACGCCATCAACATATTTGCACACCGTGTGGGATGAGTTTACGATAACGCATATGTTGTTGCGGTCAAATACCAAGCAATGGAATATGAAGTTCATCTACTATGTTTTTGATTCTGACACAACTCAACAAACTTCCCAAACGCCACTGCTGCCATCGGCCCATGACAATGTAGCTACCTAGAGGTTTGAAAGGGACGATCATTACACATACCGCAATGCTTATCGGGAAATCATCGACAATGATAGTGTTGTGACGCAACATAGAGTAACAGGTCGTTGGAGTATCATTTGGAAGCTTAAACTCCCACCAAAGGTTAGAAACTTGTGTTATTTGTGTGGTATTCGTCGAGTATGATGAAGATAACAATCATCTATTTTTTGTTTGTAGTAAGAGTATTGGATATAGCAGCATGTATGACTATGGCATATCATTCCACAGGTTCGGCAAACCATGTTATCTTGCTCTACAGATATCTTTTCTATTCTCCAAAATATAAATGCTCGCCAAAGGCTGGTTTTTGGAGTCACCTTGTGGTTGTGGAGTTTATGAAAGCACAAAAATAACAAGGGGTGCAATAATGGTGTTGAAACAATTCAAGACATACGTGAACGGGCTGGATACCTGGATCAATATTAAACAATTGGTTGAATGCACAAGACGCGCGCAACATAAGACCAAGTACTACACAATAATGCGACAATGAACAATGGATCGACCAAAGTGTAGTTTTCTTCAAATGCAATGTGGGTGTATCTTTTTCCCATTCACTTAATAAAGTGGGTATTGGAATATGTATTTGGGAATATATTGTTCTATTGTATGTTCTTCCCTACATCAGTTCATTCATTGTACATTTCAATCTTGAACTATTATTCTTTTAAATTTAGGCAAGTTGTGTAAGTTGAAAGTCTTTTGGATATATTGTGTACCATGAAAACCAGTGTGTGAAAGAAAGTTGCTAAGGTCGACTTTATAGTTGGATTTATAAATTTCATTGGATAAATTAATTATTTGAAATTTGAAGGTTGAATGTGAACTATTAAACCATTAAATTTTATATTTCATGTTTTACTACCAAGAAAAATTTATAAAAAAAAAAAATATTGAAGGAGAAAAAAAAATTATTAAAAAATAAATAAAAATTTATATTTCATGTTTTAAAGCTTTTTACATGACGCTTGAGCTGGAGGTGCTTGTAATATTACATGCTCTCTCTAGCTTGGACTTGGGATTTAATCGTCCACTTTTAAAATGAATGCTAACCTGAAGTGATGCCATGTGCTCAACTAACACATTATAATTTTAGAGCAACCTTGAACAAATTTGTCAATTCACTCAATGATGAACGTAAAACAAAACTTTGAATCGTAGTATAATTAAATTGAGTAGAGGGTCTAACTTCAACCGTGTGGATCAACCCTGCTAAATTAAAAACGAGTAAATCATCAGATTAATCTTTCAAACTAAATATCTAGTTATATAAAGCGCTTTCAAATAAGTCTTGGTTTTATGAATATTTTAAAGTCTGACGGTCAAATTTTGTTCATATTAATCTTTCAAAGAATATGTTATGTACTAATTTGATAGTAACGGATAAACTTATGGACCAAATGTATAATTTTTTGAAATACAAGGACTTAATTGATAGGAAGTAATTAAATATAGGGATCAATTTGCCGGTTCATGAGAAGAACCTTTTTAAAATACTCATTTGAGATAATATAGACCTATTTGAGATAATCCGATCAATTTGTCGGTTCATGAGAAGAACCTTTTTAAAATACTCATTTGAGATAATATAGACCTATTTGAGATAATCCGACAAAATCAAGGACTAACCTGATGGTTTACTACAATCAAATAAGAACTTCATCGAGAAAAATGGCTTATATATCATATATCAACCACAACTTGCCCTAGTTTTTGAGACAAGACTCATAGCATGAACCCACTTTAAGATAAATAAAAGGTTTGATACCAATTAACAAACATTAAAAACCAGCAAAAACAAATACCATCCCTTTCAATAAAAAATTCAATAAATTATTGTCTCCGTTAATTTTGGTCCTGCCGCTAGGCGAAAGAAAGGAGCATAAACCACATTCTGGTTCTATACAAAGGGATATGCAATCGTTCTAGAAGTCCAGAATAAGGAGCACAAGAATCATTAATTCTATAATGCACCTATTAGCACACCATGACGGAGCAGGACTTTGCAAACATAATTAACAAATAACCTACCCAAACACATGCCAGATCATATGTCAATGACCAATCACGTCTGCGCATTGCTTATCTACAGAAAGGTTCAGCAATTTCACTTTTAAGAAAGGTTCAGCAATTTCACTTTTAGGAAAGGTTTTACACTTCTACTAATTAAGTTTTGAGAAGCAAGTAAAAAATATAGAATTCTAAATCTTTCGAAAATATTTTTCAAATATGTTGAACTATTTTAATTTGGTTTCATTTATTGACAAAATTCGAGCCCAAACCCAGCACAAAATAATAGGATCAGAGTGTTTTTTCCTTCAAAAACCAAACAGTGTATTCTTCAAATGCAGTAAAATGGGCTTTCTCCAAAAATTTCCAGCATGTATATAACTTAAAATTAAATCTAAAAACTGAAGTCAGCCACATCTTCAAATGACAACAGCTAGTTCTACAATTGATAAAAAAGGAGTAAGACATTGATAAGTAAAATAACTAGTTCAAGACTTCCCGGACTGATCATGACACCAAAAATACTACATCAGATATAGCAAATTTCTAGTCCAAAAGCGACTGCAGAACAGCATAACACATCAAAATCAAGGACTTCTCTAAGCAACCAAAGTGCTGGCAGTTGTTGATTCGCTGCAAAAGAGATAAGTCATTAATATCAGGATACATTAGAATTGCACCACAAAATACAAGATACTGGCATCCAACAGACAAAAGCAATAAAAATCTAGGATCAAATTAGAACATATACAATTCTAGCATCAGATATGTGAGCACAGAAAACAAAGAAGCACATCAAACAAGGAGCTAGAATAGAATTTCAACATAACTAATAGCAAAGTATCAAATGAATTCATAATCACATGTCATAACCATTATATTATTAAGCAATCACGAAGACATAGCTTAATCATTCTGCTCCTGGAACTTTGTTTTATACAACTATAAATGCATCCAATAAAAACAGTAGAAATATGACTTCGAGTCAGAGTGCAAAATGTAAAATTTATTCCTCAATACTTGACAAGAGGAAAAACAGTGAAATTTGGATTATAGGTTAACATTTACTACAATAGCATGGGGGGGAAAGATATCCCTAACATAGATCAAAATGTCTTTACTCCACACATCAAAACATGGTTAAACTCTAATAAATTATTTATACATGAGAAAAACCAATGGTTCGGCATCCTTTTCTAGTACTACCACAGGTAAACAAAGCATCATGTTGCCCACGAATAAGAGTAAACAAATAAGTTACTTACTACTTCCAGACTGGTGGGAGTTTCTTGGTCTTCTTGTAATAACGAGCAAGACGGTGGATTCTGCTCTCCACAAGAATCAACCTGAACTTGGAGTCCTTATCCTTTCTGTTCCTTTCCAAATGCTTCCTAATTGAAACTGCCTTCTTGATCAAATGGTACAGATCCTCAGGAATTTCAGGTGCAAGTCCTAAAATCAACCCCAAAAGAAATCTCATTTACTGCATATGTCATGTTTGTATAAACAGCTAAATCAAAACTACAGCATAAGTGCCTATGATAAGTGCTTATAAATAAACTATTTCAATAACAAAGATAAGATAAATCAAAATTCTCCAATATAACCTATATAACGTGTTTTCATAAGCTATGGTTGTTGATCTAAATGTGCCTAACCTGTCCATACACTGCTTCTATAAGTTCTCCTAATCAGTTTCACAAGTGTTTATGCTACTAAATGAGTACAAATAAAACAATCCCTGCATGCCCGTCCCATATGTAAATAAATTGAAAACAACTTATGCAAATATCATACACTACAATAATGCTCTCTCAATCAGTCTCACAAGTGCTTATGCTACTAAATATAATGCTCTCTCAATCAGTCTCACAAGTGCTTATGCTACTAAATGTATTCAAAGAAGCCAATCCAAACAAGCCCCATATTCTAAAATGACAAAAAAATTCCAATAACAATTACAAACAGAAAAGAACATACCATGAGCCTTGAGGATCCTAAGGATTTTGCTGCCAGTGATAAACTTGACCTGAGCAATTCCATGAGAATCCCTAAGAATAACACCGATCTGAGATGGAGTCAAACCCTTCTTTGCAAACTTGCAAATAGTCTCTTCCACCTATAATTCAAATAAAAAAAAAATCACATTTTTAAGCTTAATATATCAATTAATAACATAACAATAGAACATTGACAAAAAAATGATGATGGGTAAGAGAAAAATTACATCTTGTGTAGAGGTCTTGAGCCATCCTGGTGCAGACCTCTTGTATGGTAAAGCAGAAGATGAAATACCCTTACTGTAACCAAAAATTGAAACAATTCAAAACAAAAACATTGGTTATTGAAGGAAGAAGATGAAATTGATTGAAAAACGAAAAATGAAATTGCGATTCAGATTGAGAATGGGGAAATGGATACGAACCCGCCACTGTGCATACGCCCCATGGTTGCTGAAGCTTTGAGCTGCGAGCTTTGTGATTAGGGTTTTGCTCTGCCGAAATGACGATTTTTGTGAAATCCAAACCCTACTTCTGGTTCACTTGTGTAGCTTTTATAAATGAAGCAGACAACACCTCATACTACGTCGTTTTGAACAATTGAAAAAAAAGTGAAATAAAATATGTACTTTTTTCTATATTTTTATTTAGGTTAAATAAGTTTTTCGTATTTATAAATAATATAAAATTTTAATTTTAGTTCCTAAAAAATAAAATGAAATGTTTTCATCCACATAAAAAAAATTGTTTTATTTTTTGTCCCTAATGATTTTGACATTTTTTAACGTAATATAAATATATAAACGTTGAACATAATAAACGGAAATAAAATGAGTACAATTTGAACAAAAAAGAGTTTTTTTTTTACCGGAACAAATTTAACTATTATCATTAATCAACCAATGTTCGATACAAGGAGGATAAAAATAAAAAATATGGCGACTAACCCAAGAACAGACCGCCCTAGCTAAACTATGAGCAACCATGTTCGCTTGTCTCCTACCAAACTTCACCTTGAAGTTGGAATGTAAAAATAACTGATAAATAATACTAGAAACAATAGCGTAGAATTCCAGACATCATAGCCTGGAAACGATAGAGCTTGCACTAGAGTAGATGAGTCAGTCTCGAGGACAACCCGGTCCCTTCTGTTTGCATCAGCAAAGTGAAGGGCCTCGAGTAAAGCTACTGCCTCCCCCTCCAAAACTGTCATATTTGCCTGCTGCCATTTCCTCTGAGCCCGGATAAATTTTCCGCGAGAGTCTCTAACACAACATGCAAAAGATGTAATATGGTTACGGTCATGGAACGCAACGTCCATATTGCATTTCAACCACGTCTCGCTCGGTTTCTCCCAAACTGAGTTGTTACCTTGCACAACATAAAAGAGTTATAATCTTGAAATTTACATGAACATAAAGTGACCATAAATGATAAATACAAAGTAAACATATTTGTGAGGATGAAAACATTAGATTTAATTTTTTTAATGACTAAAATCAAAATTTGTTATATTTATACGGACAAAAAACTTATTTAACCTTTTTATTTTAAAACTTTATTTAAAAAATAAGTAATTGTTGTCTTGAATAGTTTTGTAGAACAAAACACAATCTTATACTTTTTTTAAGAAGAGTAATTAAGCTTTTATGCTCGATCTAAAATACTTTTTAACTTGCATCTAATCCCAGTCATCATGTAATGTTCTTTTACTGTGTTTCTTTCTATAAAAAAATCACATAGAATAAAGGTTATACGAAAATATGGGTAACATTAAATCATGCAGCACACATTAATACATAGTCGTTTAAGTTAGATAGTTATAACAAATTAGTCATTTTAAGTTTTTTTGTTGCAAATTGCTCATTTATGTGTTTTATTACAAATTGTTCTTTAAGTCATAAAATATTTTTTCTTCAAAAAAAAGTCATAAGATATTTACATTATTGTCCATTTGTTTAGACAGATTGTGTTTATGGATCATTTAACATTGAGATAGTTGGTTAAAAGGTGATTATGACATTAATCATGACTACTTACGCACATCTTTTTCTTCTTTGTTTTTGAATTCAAGTATTATAACTGTCTAGATAAATATTTCATCAACAATATTATATATAAAATAGTCGATCAATTTTTGTCAATATTGACTAATACACATATGAACCCTGATTTTATTTTGCTATTTTCCGTCAGGCACAAAAACTAAGTTCCTCAATTGTTATACCTTTAAGAAACACACACACCTTTAAAAAAAGTTTAAATTACATCATGGGTCCTTTAAGTTTGAGGTTTGTAACAGATTGGTCCTTTAAGTTATTTTGGTCACAAATAAGTCCTTTAAGTTTGTAAATGTTTTCGATTTAGTCCTTCTATTAGCCAAACAATGATGTGGTAAAAGGACTAAATCGAAAACGTTTACAAACTTAAAGGATTTATTTGTGACCAAAATAACTTAAAGGACCAATTTGTTACAAACCTCAAATTTAAAGAACTTATATGTGACTAAAATAACTTAAAAGACTAATCTATTACAAACCTCAAACTTAAAGGACCCATGAAGTAATTTAGCCCAAAAATGTTAAATTACACCATGAGTCCTTCTGAATTAAATTCTAGTTACAAACATTATATAACACTTTTCAAAGGAGCCTAATTACCTTTTCCAAGGGTTGTTTAAGATACTAAAACTTTATTGTTAAAAACACAAACTTAATAAAAAGTTGTTAATAATCAATATGGACAGAAGTGAAGAAAAAAAAATGTAGAATTAGAGCAGGAAGATAAGTAGCTTAGGAAGAGTGGAGTCAATTATCAACAAACATTCATAACACTAGAACCAAATGATGAATCATTTTCGATACACAATCAAAATAATTCATTTAATGTCACAACCAACCTAATTCTTTCGTTGTAATTAGTTTTGTTTATGGAAAATGCTAAGTTTCCCGAAAGAAATTATCTCGAGATTGTCCCGAACTGACATGATTGGTTAATTAGCAACGGGATGACTCATTTTTCACTCTCTTTTTCGGTGCATCAACAAAGTTAATTGACACTTGAATAAAACATACGATAATTGTTATTAAATAAAAAATATATACTCCAAATTATGGAAGGGTTTTCTCTCTATAATTGAGCCACATGTAGAAATCTAAGGTGGTTCTAAAAGGTGCAATGGTGATATATAGTTGTAGAAACATTAAGTGTATGTAAATGTGGCTAATGATATACATAGCTGGTATGTGTGGTAAAGCTTTAGCATGTATTGAATTGAAGGTTTGTTAGCGGTGGAAAAATCTAGCCTTAAAATGCAAGCAGTGTGTGAGAAATCCATGCAATCAGGATGTTGTCGTGAATTATTTCTCGGGACATATAGCACTTCTCTTTGTTTATATGTATTAACTATGATTAGTTGGATCACTAGTGAATACTACATGTGTTGTATAGCATATTCATTTAATTATCATGTAAATATTTTCTTTGGTCAAATAAACTTCTTTTTTTGGAAAGATTAAAATGGAATATATTACCAAGTCAAATAAACTTATAATGTGAAACACTGAACTCTATCAAACAATAAAGACAACAAAACATGTACTCTATAGTTTTGAAATGAAAATCAATTCCACATGCAATAAGATGAAAACTTAAACCGCAAGAATATTATAAAATTATGTATAAATTTTTATTTTGTCATAATTATAAAGTCACCTATAAATTCTTCTTTCATCAAAACTATATGCTCGAAATCCTCGAATCTTAGTATGTCAAAGTATCGTGCTTGCAACATGTTTTAAAATAAGATAAGATATAAAGAACAAGATTAAAGATGGAGAAGATAAGAGCTTATCTATTGTTGTCAGATTATTACATATTTACAGTAGACAAATAAGCATGTAAACGATCAAATGTACTTAAATACTACTAACAATTCATTCACTAATTAAAGTTATAAGAATATGGAAGATCAAAGATAGACATCCACTAACTTTATTATTCATAGCATGGTAACAATTATATACATAGAGCAATCACTTAATTTTTTCAATAAGAGTAATATCAATCCATATACAACTAAAATTTAAGGGTAAATATGACTTTGATTCTCCAAAAATTGATAAATTTTAATCTCTCGTTTTAATTATGATGTATTAGCATCTTTCAACTTTTGAAGATTGTCATTTTTTATCGTTGAAAAATTATCGCAAACAAGATATTTTTGAAAGTACAAGATAAAAATGGTAAATTTCATCTATAAGTTTTACCTCAACGGACAAAAATGTTGAAATTGTCATATATGCGGGAGTTTTCAATGACGATTGTCACTTTGTCTATTTACAAAAAAAAAATGACAAATTTCAAAAATTTGGATAAAAATTCATTTTCAAGGGAAACTAAAAGCGAACTCAATGAATTTTTAGAGACTAAAAACATATATAACCAATTTTTTATATACGTCTAATTACTCATTAGAGTTCATAATTCGCACTCCCTGACCCAGGGTCCTGGATACGGCACTGACTGTGTTATTGTTCCCACCATGGCGCATTACGATATTGCAAATGCTTGGTAGTAATGGACATAGGCAATTAAGTTCATTGAAAATATAGTAATAGAAACAGGTGAAAGTTTAGAGACATGAAATAAAATAACATTCTTTTGTAGGTTTATGGAATAACGAAGTTGGGTGACCGATGTTCTGAAATATGTGGACACTTGAAAGCTGAAAAATGGCATCTTACCTGAGGAAACATCATGCGCAGAAAGCAAAAATATTACAGGATCTAGCCGACATCTTAAAATCCATCAATATTTTGCAGGAGGTAGCTCTAATTATGAAAACTTTGAGGCATTAGATTTGCTTGAACGTTTGAAGAGGCAAGCCTCTCTTCAAGTCTATGTTGAAAAAACAGTTTTTTTATCGAGACATAGATCTTGAAAGCAAAGAAGATGCTCTCCTTTAATCAATACTTAAAATCATTGTTAATAGGTCAGCAAGAAAAATATTTCAATAGTCGACACACGCACATGAATGCATGTCCGTGCGCGCACACACATAAACAAATACACCCACACACAATATAACTGTAATGTCTTTGCCTTTTACAAGAGTTTACTTTAGTCTTTTAAATCGTATGAGATTATCCTCTTCCTTTAGATCAAAGTTGTTAGTTTAATTAAATTTCTTACAAAAAGTAAAAAATTTCACCATATCTATACAACCATATAAAACAATTAATAAATAATAATGATATACATATATTCGTACATTATTGTCCAAAACAATTTATTTTCTTATTAGTGAAAGATTTCCCATGTGTGTGTGTGTTCTAAAATAATATTTTTGTACATTATTGTCCAAAACAATTTATTTTAGCAAAGTTCCTATGTGAGTTTAAAATTTCAACCTTAATTATCTTCTTGTTAAAGGTTTAAAGCTCAAATTGTGAAGATTTAAACCACAGATAGCCGATATAAGAGTTTGATAAATTAACAAAGTTATTCAAAACATGAAACAAAGTAGTTAAGTAAACGAGTTTTGGAAATATTTGTTGTTTCTATAGTGTTGTTTGTTTTCGTGTTTAAAATATTTGTTGTTTTAATGTTATGGTGTATGATTTATGTATCTCTTATTATAAGAGTTAAACATGCGAAGTTGACTCTAAACCATAATCACCTCAAATTTTCCCTCGTAAGCTAACCATGATTGCACCCTAACCTCCCTACTATCCACTCATTCCTTAAGCATTTATAATGACTTCCATATACCTCTATATAGTAAATATGGTTTTCAAATTTCTCAATTAGTATAATAGGTATTTTTTCATACGTTCAATATCACCTAAATAAAGGATAATTAAGCTTGTGTTCTTAGGTTGGAGCTTTCAACTCATTATTGGGACATTGCAAAATTATCATTGTAACCAAACCGTCTCAAAATAGTCTAATATGATGCGAGATGATGGAAAAAGTCAACAAACTTTATAGGAGAGCTAAACAAATTTGAAAGTCTTTCTAAACTAGTTTAATCTTCTAAGTCTGCAATAACTTTTTTTGTTATATTAAAACTACGATTGCAGTAAACGTTTTGAAACTCACACACGACCATAAGAGAATTTCAAAAGGTTCATATAAATAATTAAGCTCATAATGCACCCTTAAAAATAATTACAATCAGCTTTACCGAGTACATCATCACTGTTAGAGTTACATTGTCAAAATATGTTTACCAAAACTTTCTCAAAACTATCTTTTGATTCCTCGTAGGTCTGTCAAATAATGGAAATCAGGGAATGTAACAACCATTTGGGATAAGCACCTCGCATGTACATCAAATAATAGAAATCGGGAAAATATGACAATGCTTTGGACTAAGTAGAAAACCTCCTAAACCTACTTAATAAGTAAAACAAAATAAATTTCAAATATAATCGAATTGAGATCTGTGTATATGTTATGTAGATTACACTCCATATATTTATAATAGTTTTGCAGTAAACAATGAAGTTGTATACTTTAGGAGTAATAACAACCAACCAAGGAAGTTGTACAATTAACAAATATCATATTCTTTATTATTTCTCAAAATTCAATAGATTCAAAGAACACACCATACATCTATTTTTAAAACAACTTTAATTTAATAAATTGATTTTCAACTGCGATCAAAGGGTTGCAGTGTTGCATATATTTAGGTTGAGGCCAAGCGTTGCAATAGATTTTTGCACACCAATTAATCATGTTGAAGGAAATATTTTTGATTCATTAAAGAAATAGTTTATATCACAACATGATAACTCATTTATTTTCATATTCATTAATTGACTTAACAACTCGTCATTGGATACACGTGTAAAATAGTTTTAGACTAACATTGTATTTCTAATATAAAAAAAAAGAGTGATCAGACAAATTTATTCTATGGTTGAAAAACATAAAATAAAAAGAAATGTGATAAAATAAAATTTAGAAATACTCAAAACACAAAAGCAAAAATGAAAATAAAAATTAAAACAAAGAAACATAAGAAGAACATATTTCAGCATGATCAGATTCATTCCATGGTTTAAAACCATAAAATAAAAATAAATGTGATAATGAAACTTAGAAATGTTCAAAACACAAAAGTAAAATAGAAAACAAAATAAATCTGATAAAAATAAAAAGAACACATTTCTACATGGTCAAATTCACTCCATGGTTTTGAAACATAAAATAAAAAGAAATGTGATAAAATAAAACTTAGAAATGTTCAAACACAAAAACAAAAAAACATAAAAAAAAAAAAAAACATTTCCGAATAATCAGATTCTTTCCATGGCTTTAAAACATAAAATAAAGAGAAACATGATAAATAAAACTTAAAAATGTTCAAAACACAAAAGCAAAAAAGAAAATAAAACAATAAAACAAAGAAACGTAAAAAGAACACATTTCAGCATGATCATATTCACTCTATGGTTTAAAATAAAAATAAATGTGATAAAAAAAACATAGAAATGTTTAAAACACAAAAAAAAAAAAAAACATAGAAGCATAAAGAATGTGATGGATGATCTTTATTTTTCAGATTTCTTCGTTTGTACTCATGTTTTAAAGTTTGTAACTTGTGATAAGTGAAAATTCGAGCTATAGAGAAAAAATTGTTATTATAGATTGAGAAAAAATAGAAAGAAAAAAAAAAGTAAAATGGAAGCAAATGAGATAGTGGAGAGTCTTTGAGGAGAAAGAAAGACGGGCAGTTAACAAGGAAGTGGTTGGAAGAGAGATAATTGGCTATTATTATTCAAAGAGTTTGCTCTATTCCTTTATCAACAATGATGTGTGGCACGAGAGGAACTAATTACATCCGTTAATCTTGCACAGTTGCTATGTGTATTCTGACCACATGTTGACTTTGTATGCTTTTCCAACCTTTTAATGGGACAACTTATTTCTTCGTATGCTTTCGACGAACATTCTATTGTGCCAAATAGCGCTACATATAAGAATTATAATTGGCCCTCTCCAAAAATCAAAAAACAGAATTATAATTGGATGTATGTGTTTCGTGAGGTCCAAGTTTCTTGAGGTATAAGTTGTATTCAATGTGATCGATTTTCTTAATGATAATTATTTTAGGGATGTACTTCTTTTAATAATAATTATTTTAATACACCCTTGTAGTCGAAATTGAACATTGACGGGTGTTGAGACTATATCTAAGATCATCAAAAAGTTGCAATGTAAGTTTCTTTATAAAGATGTGAACAATTTGATAACGAGAGTGAACATGTAAGCCGCGCCCTTGATCACATGCAATTTGTTCACGCACATAATGTATTATGTATACCCATCACAACGTGTTTGGTGTGTTGAAGTTGAACTGAATTGTAGGATACATATAAGGCGCTTACACTATCACAATATACCAAAGTAGCTTTTATAACAGGACAATGTAGTTCTAAAAGTAAGTTTCTAATCCAACATGATTCAGACACTATATTAGCTCCTCCTTGGTGGCCTCTACGCTTGATCTAGACAATGTATGGTGTCTTTTCACAGTATAATTGGATTAAATAATCACCAAAATATACACAATAACCAGAGGTAGTTCTCTGAGTGTTTGGAGATCCAACCTAGTTTGCGCCTGTATACGAAACGAGATTAATTACGAAGCTAAAATAGTATTTTTATTTAGTATTCATAAAAATTAAGAAATTGGATGAATACAAAAGACTATACGTTCGGTGAATATTGAAGAATATACATGAATATATTATATTGTTAGAGCCTGTTTGGTGCACATGATATGAAGACAGGATGTGATAGAACTATCATATCCTGGTTTAATCTGCTGTTTGGTGCACCAACATGAAATGATAACTTAAACCTATTTCTAATCTTATCCTAATCACCATTTGTTATTCTTATCCTTAGTTTTTGGTGGGTTAGCAACCTGATAGCATAACTATCAAACGCGCGCACCTCTGTTTATGCACAACCTCCTTCGACTCCCACTGCTACCAGTTTTCATTCTTTTTTCAATTTTTTTCCCGATTAAATTCTCAATAGATATCAATTATACTCCTGTTCCAATTCCAATCGATAGCACTTTCCAACCTAATTCTAGTTTTCAACTTGATTCTTTTTTTTTTCCCGATTTTTTTATCAATTATTCTCCCAATTCAATGTTTTCTTCCCAATCAATTATCATTAAAGGCAATCAATTATATTCAGCTTATTGTTTCTTCAATCAATAGCCATTCCAATCAATACGAGGCACGAGATGTGTTCTTGGTGAGTTAGCTATATTCCAATTCAAATTCCAATTATGTTTGTCGGCCGGAGATGGAGGCTCGACGACGGTGCTCAAAGACAACAAATCTCGTATGGAACAACGAAGGAGATGGACAACGGATATGAATATGATGTAGAGTTGTTAATTTTTTATCATGTTAGGACAAGGTGTGCACCAACACATATGATATGATAAAATAACGTTATCATCTTTTTTTATCATATGTGTACCAAACACATGATATGATAAATGTTTATCATGTCACTATCCTATCCCATCTTTATCCATTTTCTAATCATATCATGTGCACCAAACGGGCCTTTACAACTCAAAGTCTACACTCTTCTTGTCAAACAAATAAATATTCCATGCATCCACTTGTGTGGGCATGTGCCTCCACTACTTATCAATTTTAGTATATAACATTATTGTTAAGCCAATTTCATGTCCCCATTATTTAGTAAAAAAATAAAAAATTCATTTTACTAAAGTAAAGGTAGATTAACTAATTAATATTTCATTTATTGGTAAATTGATTCATTAATCATAACATATATTTTTTTGTGCTATAAGTGATTCATTTGTAATAAAAATTTGTTCCAAATTAAATCATCATTTTAATTTTCAGTGCAATCATAAACACTTTTATATTATATACTAATAGTTGCATTATTTGCAAGTTTATGCGAGAACAGGTCATGCCGACCTTTAACATAGCCTACATTAGGTTAGACCATTTTTTTTGTTTAAAAGAGAATATCAATATTTTTTTAGAAGTCTATTTAGCAAAAAACTCGGCCCACAAACCATAGATAAAGTCTTTTAGGCCTACAAGGTTGGCTTATTAAGTAGTACTTGCAAAACCTAACTCCACTCAGCCTATTCCTGCTCCAATTCTCAAGTCAATGTCTTCCACTTGGTTTTATTGAAATGTAAATAAATTAATATATGATAAGAGTAATTTTGTAAAAGTATTATTATTTCACTTCCATTTATATAATACTGTAATGTGCTTATTTTACTTTCATCTTGCACTATCACCAATAATATATAGTTTTTTTTTGGTAAAATAACATTTTTAGTATTATAGTATATGGATATTGCCCCCGCAATCTAAAATTTCTGGTTTCTGCCACTGCATGCATCTCATAACAAGTCGCCCTTTAAAATCATGGTTATTGAAAATTGAGACTATAAATTAATGGCTAATATTGAATTGAGGTATGATACACAAATTCTATCATCCGTATATGTTAAATGTCACCATGACCATGAGCTTAAAATCAAAGGCAATCATTTTCTTTCTTTGGCATAAAAACTACCAAAGATATCCTATATGTAAACTTAAAGTGTAAAATTATAAGTTACAAAGGATATCTCATAGGAAAAAATCACTTTTTTAAGAGAATAATCACTTTTAAGAATATTGCATCTGTTTGTTACAAATTTTAAAAAAAAATCTAAAAACAGCTTTAAATGAGAAGTGTTGAGAGCAGCTTCTCAAAAAATAAATTTTTTTTAGAGGAGAGAGAAAATATGGATAGAAAGATTGACTAATTTTGTAACAAAAAAACCGCTTTTACATAGCTGTATCCAAACAAACTTAAATTATTTTTTTAAAAAAAAGAGATTTTTATTACGGTAAACAAACGCAAAATAGATTCTGATTTTTCTTAAAATCTCTAACAAATAATCTCTAAATTATTTTATTTTAATCTGTTACAAACGGGCCCTTAAATTCCGTTAATATTACTTGAGAAATGTGAATGTAAATATATTTATAAATATTGTTTGAGTTCTAAAATCTTCCTTATTTTGTAATAGAATGTCATCCTTTCATCCTTCATATTTTTACGGTTTTTAATTTGATTTGATTTTGTAAAAATATGAGATTATTTTTTCTCACAATTTATTTTCTATTTTAAAAATAGATCTAATACTTTTTAGAAATTTAAAAACAACAAAACACTATTTTTAAAATTTTTAATTTCCTTTTATCTTCTCTTTATCGTAATCTTTAACGTAAAAATATTTCATGTTCTTGTTAACAATTTAAAATAACACAAATTTCAAAAAGTGAGAAATGGAAATGTTTTTGAAAATTTACGATCCTTAATCTTCCAATGTAACTTAAAATTTATTTATGATATCGACACATATTCGCATGTTTTTCTCTAGACATGGATCATGTCACCTTTCTAACTAATTAAGGAAGTTGATTTGAAATACTATTCACAAATTCGATTTTTAAATGAAACAATTCTTGATTAGATTTTATTTATTTTTTAATCAACCTTCGAATTATGAGGATCTAATTCTCTTAAAAATCAGAGACTAGTAACAACCAAATTATGTAACACCTTGTTTATAACCACATTTTGTTTATCACGTGCATGATTGAATTCTCAATATGAGTTTGATATAATAATGGTAAGATACATGATTTTGATAAAATCTAAACTTTACAACTTCACAAAGTTATAATATCACTGTGATTTTGGCGAAGTATCAATCACACATACATTACATGTGGCATTTAACATGGAAAAGGGAAGTTGTTTCCTACCATGGGAAAGCTATTTTTTACCACTTGATTAAATAGGAGCACTGATTTAATCATGGACTATCCACACCATATCTTGTTTACATTTTCTTCAACCTCATGAGATTGAAACTAACCCAGGTCCACCATTTTCTTTACTGCTCAGTCATAGAAACAACACAAATTCATA
>Ga0315914_1003723_pt1 | contig 23067 bp, 12 predicted proteins | sample MpolenodulesMG_FD_203920 | JGI IMG/M metagenome (GOLD analysis project Ga0315914, IMG submission 203920) | Medicago polymorpha root nodule microbial communities from Los Angeles, California, United States - elongated nodules | ecosystem: Host-associated > Plants > Roots > Nodule | place: USA...
TTTTAAAATACCTCTCCGTCAAAATTTTCACCGAAACGTCATAGATCGATCAGGTCAAATTGCGTATGAATGTAGGGTCCAACGACACGTGTCAGTGACATGTTAGGTCAAAAATTGGGGTATGACAATATACATGCATATGATCAATTGTAAGGTAAGACAAAAATATATTCAATAATATATACTTTATAGAATGGACATTGTACGGTGGAGGGGATGGTGTTAGGCTGCTCTAGTGACTTTGGTTGGCTCACCCATAAGGTCGGGTCAACATATTTTCATGCATAAAGTGAACTTAAAAGTGAGGTTTTTAATCTAAGAGAAATAAAATAAAAATCACGAGTCTTCAAAGGATTAAGAAAATTAAATATAATGATTGATAAATGTTAAATTTACCTATTTTATAATGCACTTTTATATGCACTAATTGACCTGTTTTCATAGAAAATATTTGATTTTTCTTCATATGTTGTATATAATTAATAGTCAGGGTTTGATGCATGAGAATTTCTCATGGTGATATTTGCATCTTTCGTTACATTCTTAGGCAATTGAAGGTGAAACAAGTGAAGAAGAAAGCTCGCAAGATCATTTCAGCCAAGACAAAAAGATTTAAGACACATGTGAAATCACTAAACGAATTAGAGACATAAATATTGCCCCAAAGTGAAGAGAACATAGCGGTATGAGTAATCAGATGTACTACTAGCGTATCCAAGTCACGGTGCATGGTGAACTTGCTTTATTTTGATCAGAAAAATCGAAGGACGGTTTCACTCATCGAATTTAGGATGCATGGAAGTTGGTATGATAATTGGGAAACTTTTTTTTTTTTTTTTGTGGTGAAACATCGTATACGTTTAGGGCCGTTCCTTGGCAAGCGTAAGGAGCTCTACGGAGCCGGACCTCTAATTTATGGGGGCCTGAATTATTTGTATGGGTACAAGTATAATTGTTGGAATATAGTATAATATTTTCTTTTGTTACGCAGGGCTAAATCAAACACTTATTGTTTGACAAAAATAAAGAGTAAATTGACAAGTTAGGCCAAACCCACATATCTATCCAAAAAAAAAAAAATCAACAAAACAAATTAAAATCAAAATAATCCTTATTGTTAATTTGTAATTGTTTAAGTTATCATTAATTATTTTTATTAGGGGTCATTTTTAATATTAGAGCCGAAACTCCAATTTTATTGGAACATAATATGTTAAAATAATATATACCTCGCCAAAAAAGATCGATATTTCTCAGTTGAAATTATTCTCAGACAAAATAAATCGAGTAAAACTTTGAAATATTTTCAACATTGATTTGAGAAATTTAACCATTAAATTTGTTTCTTCACCATACAAGGAAGATATAATATTATGAATGAGAAAATATTTACCACAAATAAATTTATGTTAAATTTATTAATATAATATTTTTTATATAAACAATTACACTGTTGTGACATAGTGAATATTTTTTCAAATGTCACATCAAGCAGCATGAAGAAAAAAAGTTTAGAGTTGTTATAAATATTTTGTTGAGATATTATGGATGTAAGTATGAAGTATCGAACCTTAATAAATTGTATTTTTGCTTCCTTCTACTTCTTGTGGGTGTGCTTTAGGATGTGTAGAGATTTTCTCTTGTTGCTTTCTTTACAAATTATATTAGATTCGAGGTTTCGAATGGAGGAAGAGAAAAAGTTATGTACATTGTGGAGTTCATTTTGTATTAGCATGTCTCTAAAGTGTCTACTTGGGCCATGCTAATAATATACATAGGCTCATCACTAAGTTATAGGACCCGTGATCCGAATGAGACCAAGTCACGCCCGAGTAAGTCAAGTCAGGTAATAGTTGAGTATGGATAGTTTAATCGGTTAATAAAAGAGGAATCAGTACCTTCACACACACACACACCCACAACGTTCTTGGAAGGTCGATGACAATAAGTATGAAGATGAATGGATGCAAATCGTTGTTTAAATCGTTGTTTATTTTGAGTGATGATTGTATTGTTTTGTTTATACGTTATTTACTTTGATTAGTTTGTAAGACTATGCTACTTTTGATTATGTTGTTGTTTTCAATGATTTAGAAAAAAATAATCGGTTAATTCTTTTTCAAGAAAAATGTATGTATTGATGATTTGTCTTGGGACGACTCCTATCTTTTCTTCCTATTGTCCGGTCTTTGGATTTAATTGGGTTTATGGCCGGGTTAGGGTCTAAAAATTAGTTCAGTCAAATGTCATAACCGAATTCATGTCACATACAACCCAGCGGTGGATCTAGACATGATGGTTTGGTGTGGCAAAATTATAAAAGAAAATTTTCAGTGTACATTTGATTTATAATACGATATATATATTAGTAATGTAAAAATTCAACAGAAAAAGCACTATAGCAAAGTGGCTAAAGCAAGTTTGCTACATCTCTATGTCTCAGGTTTCGAATCTCATCCACCATCCACCATTGGATCACGCGTTGATTTGTGAAACATCTCTAATTATGTGATATATATTATCTTTTCAGTCTACTAAATCAATAAAAAAAAATTGGGCTGTAATCTGGTGTGGCAACTGCCACACCATGCCTAACACTAGATTCGCCCCTGATACAACCCAATCTTACTCATCCTCTGTACACCCCTACTCTAAGTCATCAATGGTCCCCTCAATCCCCTATAAAGGGGTGCTTGGAACAATGCACTGAAAGGAAAGATCTATCGATATGACATATTCTCAACACCATAGTTCGAAGATTCTCAATTCATCTTAAAGGCTGTGCATTCAATTTTTTAAATTAAAATATTATTATTACTACTTCAATACATTTTTTTTTAGATTCCTCGACCTACACTCTTATTGTGACATAAGTTAACATGACCAAAAATAAATAAATATAAAGTCAAATTGTGTTGTCTTTATTGGTTTCTTTTGCTTTTATTCAGAGAAAAAGGCAAAACTTCTTCTCAAGCCATAAAGACGGTGTTGTAATATTTTTTTTATATTTTGGTTTTGAGATGTTGTAGTTTTGTACATCATACAAAAGTTGAGGTGGAATATCGTTCCACGTTTTTATAGTTTGATAGGTGTATGTATCAAGTTTTTTTTTCTTCTTTCCAGGTGTTTATCGTTTTCTCTCTATCATCAACTAATAATCAATCCAAACTTAATTTTGTCACATGTTGCACTCGTGGCTTGTGGCCGGGTGCCGTACCTTCCAAATCCAATTGTCATATCACAAGGGGCGTTTAACACTTTAACTTTTTTTTTTTTCCTCCACAAAGAAATAATAAGACTCGATAGTTTGTCACGTTATAGAAATTTAACTTCTTTTAGTTTCATTAGCAATTTTTTTTAAAATTTTTGTATAGTGAATTTATTTTTTCTGTTGGTCTTTGGTCCTAAAGTTTATTATATTAATTATAAATCATATTAAAAAACATGAGACGAAACTTTGGACTTTGAAGAAGCTAATGAACTTTTTTCTTCCACACAAAGTAAGCTAATGAACTTGAAAACAATATTAAAGCAAACTCTTCTATTGATAGTTAGAGGTTTAATCTTGAAGGATATGATCTACTGTTTTTATGTTATTTTTTAAGAGGATATGCTACTTAGTTCTCTTATTTTGAATTCCGTTATTTGTCAAAAAAATTTGCATGGGTGAATGTTAATAAGTTTTTTTATTTTTAATTAATGGTGTTTTTTTTTCAAGTAATTAAAATGACACTAATGACTATATTATAATGGTCTCCGAGTAGATTCAAATTGTATATTTTGAGTTTATGAAACTCAATTCTTACCATTGATATGACACCTCAAAAGTCAAATGTATATTAACGTGTTCAACAATGCTTTGTTGTGCGAAGGAAAACGTCTCATGAACACAACGAATGCAATTTTGTTTAACGTTTGAAGGCTATGAAGTCCGAATTCGTGAAATAAAGGAGTTGTGGCGGGTATAATCATGGTCAAAATAAATGACATGTCCTCTCGTGAAACGCTCGCGATCCAACAATTTGCTAAGTTAAGCATTATTGTAATAAGTTAATAGTTATGTCAGTTTACAAAATTTAAATTGTGAACCTTCTATTGATTTTCCTTATCTAATGAATCAGATCTATTTATGTGTAAACTCGGTATCTACATTTACATTCTATGATCATGGTCTTTCAATAAAAAGTTGTATTAAGCATACATTAAACTCTTGTTTGTTTTTAAATTTGGATCACTTTATTAGTAAATTATCGTTTTTAAACTCTGTCACTTGTTAGATTAATTTATTAGGGTTGAAAATAAGTTAGGTCGATTGGCAAGAGTCTACAACCTAAAATGTCTTAGTTTATTATTTTTATAGATAGACAAAATGACAAAATAATTATAAACTCATACACTTAAAGAGACGTGTTTGGGTTTAAATTCCAATCATAACGTCCAATCCAACAATTTAAGTATTTTTTGCAATTAAACTAAAATTTATATACGGGCCATACTTTTTTTAATTAGACGATGTTAACGTTTTTTTTTACAGGCTAAAAAAAGTTAATCTGCAAGCCATATTATAAAAATATTTTATGTATGTCAAACCGACCTATTTAAGAATTACTAACAAAAAAGAATTATATCATCATCATCGTCATTGATAACGGCCAAAAAGATTACTTTTAAATATTGTAAAAATAAAATTACTTTAAATTATATAAAAATAAAATTTTATTTCTTACTCGTTTATTTGAATAATGTTTTTTCTGGTACAATTTGAATATTGTAATTAAGATTTACTTTAAAATATAACAAATTCTCTATATTTGTATAATGTCGACCTTAATATCAAGTGGAAACATACGAATTGCGTGAGACTCCGAACATCACCACTTCTTTTGTTATATATTAAGCGACACAATTTACTGTTTCACTTTCACACATGTTCAAGGGTGTCATTAAGCATGAACAGGAGAACCGACGGTCAAAGACACCGTTTTTTTAGGAGCAACTAAAATTATATACACATTTTTTTTAACTCGTTTTGATTAATTCATTGAAAAAACATCTTTAAAAAACTCTAACTATAAACTAATCTTTTACAAAAAAAAATACACAAAAGAAGATATTCAAATATAAAAAATGACACAATGTTATTGATTTACTTCAAATTTTAAACTTTACAATCATCAATGCATAATTTTGATCATTAACATCTACACTAATCTGTTCAGAGAGACCCAACATCTCACCTCCAATCCTTTATTTCTCAAGTCGGTTGAGATGTTAGTTATAGACGCGATCCCATTTCTATCGACTACCGGTATTTTGAAATTGAACGACTCATTCAAAGTTGTACTACTGTTAAAAACCGGGTTATATTAACTTGTGTCCTTAGGAAACATGTTAAACATTAATTTCATTCCTTTAATGATAAGAATTTGTTAAAAAAATTAATATTAAACATTTGAGCAATAAATTAACACAATTTTCAATAAATAATCATTATTAGTAGAATTCTTAAAATAACAAGTTAACATTTTTCATAAAATAACAATATAATAAATTTTATAAAAAAACAATAAGCGTGTTTGTTAACCATGGTTAAGGGAAGAAGTAGGTGAATTTGACCGGTCTGGGTTGGTGGGCGTTGGTTTAGTTGAGTGAAGAAAGGAGGAAGGGAAAAAAAAATAAAAAAAAATAACAGTACAATTGCACTGTTTCTTGCTTGCATCGTTTCCCTCGCGTTGCAACAATATTAATATAACTCCTTATTTCATTTCACAAGAGTCTCTCTCTCTGCTCCCATCTACTTCACACCTACCACACAAGACGAGAGAGACTCTTTCTTCAATTCAATTCATTTCATTTCTTCAACCATGCAAGATTCAAGCTCAATGAAATTTTCTCCACTTGATCTAATGTCAGCACTAATCAAAGGCAAAATCGATCCATCCAATGGAACCGTTCCAGCTTCACTCATACTTGAGAACCGCGAATTCGTTATGATCTTAACTACTTCAATCGCTGTTCTCATCGGTTGTGTCGTCGTTTTAATTTGGCGTAGATCCAATTCTCAAAAACCAAAACCAATTGAAGTTCCTAAACGCGTTATTGATAAACTTCCTGAACTTGAAATCGATGACGGTACCAAAAAAGTTACCGTTTTCTTTGGTACTCAAACCGGTACCGCCGAAGGTTTTGCCAAGGTAATTCAATCGTACTCAATCAATTAATTAATTTTCTGTGTTTTTATATATTTGATTAACTGAGTTTAATTTAACTTAATTTAATTTTCGCGTTTTGAACTGAACAGGCGATAGCAGAAGAGGCAAAAGCGCGTTATGAAAAAGCCAAGTTTAAAGTAGTTGATATGGTACTGTTTAATTTAAAAATAACTTGGTTAATTTGATTTTGATTTTAATCATGATTCTCTTTTTTGGTCTATTTTTTTTAACGTTGATTTTATCTATTGTTTTGGATTTGGATAATAGGATGATTATGCTGCTGATGACGATGAATACGAGGAGAAATTTAAAAAGGAGAGAATGGCTCTTTTCTTTTTAGCTACGTAAGTTTTTTTTTTTTTTTCTTCTTGACTTTTTGAAAATTTGAGTTATATGCATCTTGAGCTATTTTGTTGATAATTGTAATAATCTTTTTTTGGTGGGATGGGTGTAGATATGGTGATGGTGAGCCAACTGATAATGCCGCGAGATTTTATAAATGGTTTGAGGTAAGATTGATATAGATTATGTAGTTTCTTTGATATTGAGTGTGAGATTATTAGTATTGGGTTTGTATATTGATCGCATGATTGTGATTTTAATTTCAGGAATTTGAAGGGGAAGAAGATTCGTTTAAGAATCTTCAGTATGGTGTGTTTGGACTTGGGAACAGACAGTATGAGCATTTTAATAAGGTTTGCACTCAAGTCCTTATGCATTCTTGTGGTTTTCTAAGCTTTGACTATAATGATGGTGTTGCTAGTTTCCGTGCTTTATCTCATATCTATGTCATTCAACGCAGGTGGCTAAAATAGTCGACGATAAGCTTCTTGAGAAAGGTATATGATCATCTTGATCACATTTGGTCCTTTTATGAATTTGATGTGAATTGGTGGACTCCATTTGAATATTTCGGAACAAAGTTTGATACTTGGCTTGCAGGCAATCAACTGCAGTTGCATTTTTTTTACCGATTTGTAGCTTTGAATTCCATTCATTTTTCTGTCACTCACTCTTATGTATAATACTGTGCATTGATTAAAATTTCCAAGCATGTTCCAGTGGTTGAAAACCTTGCTAGTCAATCAATAAAATAAATACACAGGAATCTCCTCTCCTTGTATAACATTGACCTTCTAGTAGAATATTATTTTAATTATTTGGATCTCGATCTCGCATGACATGTTATATTTTTAATGATAGCCTGGCACACATATCTTAATACAAATTTACTCTCTCTCTCCACATGGCCCTCACATGAGAATCAAATGATTGTCCTGAAATGACTTTAGCTGTTGCATAAATGATTATAATATGTTGGTTTTTACTTGCTAGTAACCCTCTTTTTATTCTCCAGATTTAATTATTACTAAAAAACATTCTTAATGAAGTGGCATATTTAAGCATCAATTTCCCTCCTTATAAATTTAATTTCGTTGTTAGTATTTAATATGGTTCACATAAATCCTGGTGGCAATAAAGTTTGTGTATTACAAAGCTTTAGAATAACTGTTGTCAACTTTTAGTTTATTTTTATCTTACCCGCGTTGATATACGTGTATTATCAAATCTAATATGACCTATTTTCTGCTATTTCAGGTGGGAACCGTCTTGTCCCCGTGGGTCTTGGAGATGATGATCAGTGTATAGAAGATGATTTTACTGCATGGTATGTAATCATTCAAGTGGATATGAATATATTGGATCAGCACTCTGTTTCAATGCTGATGTTTCAAGCTCTTCTCCTTCCCTATGACTTATATTTCAGGAAAGAAGAACTATGGCCAGCGTTGGATCAATTGCTAAGAGATGAGGATGATGCAACTGTGGCTACACCTTATACTGCTTCTGTTTTGGAGTACCGGGTTGTTATTCGTGATCCATTGGATGCAACTGTGGACGAAAAAAAGCGGCTTAATGGAAATGGCCATGCTGTTGTGGACGCTCATCATCCAGTCAGGTGCAGTATATATCAGTATATTATTTGGCTACTGAGTTATACCAAACTGTAATCTGACATGTATACTTACTACCAATGCAGGGCTAATGTGGCTGTGCGAAAGGAGCTTCATACTCCTGCATCAGATCGTTCTTGCACTCATTTAGAATTTGACATTTCAGGCACCGGAGTTGTGTAAGTATTTTCGTGTGGGAGTATGCATGCAGAGACACAATTGTTTGTATAATGTACTGGCATTTTTTTTAATTATTCTTATGCATATCGTGTTTTTTTCACAGATATGAAACAGGGGACCATGTTGGTGTTTACTGTGAGAATTTATCCGACACTGTGGAAGAGGCAGAAAGAATACTAGGTTTGTCACCGGACACCTATTTCTCCGTCCATACCGATGACGAAGATGGGAAACCTCTGGGTGGAAGCTCCTTGCCTCCTCCTTTCCCACCCTGTACTTTAAGAACAGCGCTTGCTAAATACGCAGATGTTTTGAGTTCACCTAAAAAGGTGCGTCTTTTGAGTTCTGCTGCACCTTAATTTCAACTTTTAAGTTTTATCCCTTTATCTTGCTAACTTGTTAAGAGATTCACTATATGTTAACAATAATATATTTTTTTTGAATGTATGTTCCAGTCTGCCTTGCTTGCCTTAGCTGCTCATGCATCTGATCCATCTGAAGCTGATCGACTAAGACATCTTGCCTCACCTGCTGGAAAGGTTGTAACTTTTTTTAATACCTTGAGGATTTTAATAAACTTTTTGTGCTTATGTTTCTCATTGGTATATGGGTTCCTTCACAGGATGAGTATGCAGAGTGGGTGATTGCCTCTCAAAGAAGTCTCCTTGAGGTTATGGCTGAATTTTCATCAGCCAAACCTCCAATTGGTGTCTTTTTTGCATCAGTTGCTCCTCGCCTACAGCCGAGATATTATTCAATTTCATCATCTCCAAGGTTAGTTCTGTTTGCTACTCTTGCATTTTGTTGGTGCATGTGGGATTGTGCTGGTATGTAGAACTAGGGAGAGGTCTGTGACTGAACACTTACTTGGAGAAGCCTTATAGTTCTTAGTTACTTGCTAGTCTTTAACCATGCATTAAGAAAAAGAATTTGTGCGTATCTTTCAAATCTTTTGGCTGCCATTTTGCAATTTCTGAGGTGTTTGGATTACCAGATTCATACCAAAATATTTTTTATCAACCTATTTGACCCAGAATTTTCATCAAGTTTCAAGTTTGGGCATATCTTAATTGGCATCAAAAGAGGAAAAGTGGCTTTGTAATTTTTCCCCTTCCTAATTTACATGAAATATTTTATGTTGTACTTACTGTTTGGCTGTTCGTTATTGCTCATAGAGTGGCACCATCCAGAATTCATGTTACCTGCGCATTAGTGCATGATAAAATGCCCACTGGACGGATTCATCAAGGAGTGTGTTCTACTTGGATGAAGGTATTTATATTTACCTGATTCCTAAATTGTGGCCACTTAAACTATTTAAAACTTGCCAGGTCTAATTGATTTAAAAATTAGCTTTAAGTACAGTAATCAACTTGAATTTGTCGACGGAAATGGTTAAATATTATTATTAGTCAGTGATATGTGGACACTTTTGAATTTTTGTGGATTTTAGAGATTGGTCTATGTGAGTTTTTTCAGTAAATATACTCAACTTTTTATTCCTTCATTGCAAACTATTAACCTGCCTTTTGTTTTGCTGTTCAGAATTCTGCACCATTGGAGAAAAGTCAGGACTGTAGTTGGGCTCCTATCTTTGTTAGGCAGTCCAATTTCAGACTCCCTGCTGATAATAAAGTGCCTATAATTATGATAGGTCCTGGCACTGGGTTGGCTCCTTTCAGAGGTTTCTTGCAGGTTTGAACCAACATACTTGATGTTCGATCTGTGAATTCTCTCTTCCATCCAACCATCCATGCCAATTATTTATGCGTTTTTATTTGCACTTCAGGAAAGATTAGCTTTGAAAGAAGAAGGAGCTGAGCTAGGCCCCTCTCTTTTATTCTTTGGATGCAGGAACCATCAAGTGGTAAGTTGTCTGCTCTCCATTTAGGTTTGACTTTAAGCAGACAAGTAATGTGTGTGCATGTGAGTAGGGTAACATTTTTTATTGGATTATTAATTTTTTTTTTAAAAATATTTTTTTATTTAAGGACTATATCTATGAAGATGAATTGAACCATTTCGTTCATGGTGGCGCACTTTCTGAGCTCATTGTTGCCTTCTCACGAGAGGGGCCTACAAAGGAATATGTCCAACATAAAATGATGGAGAAGGTGCTTACTTTTTCTTTTAAGACTTTTTAATTGCCAATTTACAATTTATACCTTCTCTTAAATCTTAATTAACACTTTCCTCTCTGCAGGCTTCAGATATTTGGAACATGATATCTCAGGGAGCTTACATTTATGTGTGTGGTGATGCCAAGGGTATGGCTAAGGATGTACACCGCACTCTACATACAATTCTGCAAGAACAGGTAAATATTCGCTGCCATGTATTATTGGCTGACCACAATAGTTTTTCATTTGTGATATGTGGTTATCAACACATAATGCCAAATAGTATAGCTCTGCTAACTGGAGCATGATTACATCTTGTCTATGTGTAGTAGATTGTTTTGTCTATTTTAGCCTCTCATTACTGTTCATGTAGAGTTTGCCTTCTAATATTTCACCATACCGTTAATTTTCTTTTAAGATGTATTGCTTACTTGCATGGTGAATTCAATATCTAATCAAGTTCCTATACTTATTTTAGGGCTCTTTGGACAATTCCAAGACTGAGAGCATGGTTAAGAACCTACAGATGACTGGCAGATATTTGCGTGATGTATGGTAATGATGAACCGGGATTATGATAAAACGCCAGTAAAGACTAGTAATGGATTGAAGATAAGATATTGGAAGGGCCTTATTTGTTCCCTTCCCTTTCAGTTATGCCCTCAAAAGAGGGAGAAGGGGTTACTTCTGCTTGTTACATCACGGCAACAATTCCTACATTCTTTGTCACTATATTTTCAAATGGATTCTTTTTTGTTCGTGTAACTTATACTTTGTTTATACATAGATTATGTATTTTAGCTTTCTTATATTGTATGAACCTATAAGGAGGGTTTTGAGATCAGACAATTCCTTGTATTGTAAACCTTTAATAAAATTGTTTGCAGAAAAATGAGTATTATTTCTGCTAGTATTATATTAAATTTTGATATCCCAATTATCTGATGCAATTTCCATTTTTCATTCCTGTTTTGTAAAGCATGTTTTTTTTTTTAATATGGTTTTTTTAATCGATGGCTTAGTGGCCAAGAGACGCACACACCAGAGAGTAGGGTCGAACTCACACCATTCTCCCGCTATGCATCAGTAACCTTTTAAGGCTATGAATGCACAATTTTGAAGATCAAATTTTCACATATAGTTTCTCATCTTGTGTCCTTAGGGTACAAGTTAGCAAGACTCTTTCATAATTTTTATTTTTTTTAAAGGAAGACTCTTTCTTAATTAATGTTAAGTTACATCTTAACGATAAAATGTTTATAAAGAACTTTAAATGGCTCTCTAAAAGAAATCATAAAAACAATATAATGAGATCTTGATTATTATAGGGCCTTTGTCTAAGGCCTCCAATTTTTTTTTCCTATTATACCCAATATCCCATTTTATAATGGAGCAAAAGTTTTTAAGAGATATAATACAAATGAAAAATAATACATCAATCGATATACTTAATTATATAAAAATATTTAATGTTAACAATTTATATAGTTGTTGTGTTTGTCGAAAAAAATTCAAAATTAAAGTTATTATCTTATCTAAGATGAATATGTGTCAAGAAAGATTAAACGAATTTATTTTATTGTTGATTGAAAAAGAGTTGTTAAACGGAATCGATTACAACAATTTAATGAAAGATTTTGCTTTCAAAAAAGTTTGAAAAGTGAAAATTTTAGTAAAAGTATTACTTTCGTAAAACGAATACTATAATAACTTTTTTTTTTTTTTTGTACAGACTATTAATAACTTAAAATGCATCATTTAGATTTTGCTTTGAACTCAATCTATGTTGGGCCACGGCCGACCCTGTTGCCATTGATGAACAATGTATTGGTTCGAATGATATATTGGACATCTTAAATAAATGGTTACGGCTTGATCTGCCTCACTTATGAAGAAAAATCAGTTAAATAGGCGGAATTCACATTACGTCCAATATATGGTGTTAGCTGCCGTTGTAATGATGATGACAATAATTAATCAATTAGGTGATGCCGTATTCTTATTCAACCATATTCAGTTTAGTTCAGCAAACTCATCAATTTCTTTAACACCAAGTCCCTGACTATCATGAATTCATGATGCACGACATGTTTCATCAATGTCAAGTGGTGAACACAGTCAATCACTCTGATAGAAAAATATTTGTTTGTGACAATGACACATAACGCTTCCGGCCTTTAAGCTCGGACTCAGTTATATTACAGGCTACTTTAATTCAATTGGCGATTGATTTTTGTTTTCGGTGGGGACTTTCAAAGCACCATCACCTACACTATATAGTATTTTCAATGACTGATTTAATGTCGATGAAGGTTAGGAAAGAGTTTAGTAATTCGTAAGATGGTGAGTTTAACTTCTTTGTTGGCGTAAGGATCTTTTTAACGAACGATGTAGATAATTCGGTAAACACTCTTTAAATTTTAAAACTTGTACTGACAAATTTAATCTGCAAAGCTTAATTCATCTAAACTCTCAGTAAGTGATTCTAAAATTTTTAGTGAAGGTATTTCTATAATGGCCATAAGTTCGATTCTTAACTCAATATTTAAAAAAAGTATGGATGAAACGGGAGAATCACCTTATGTACCCACAATTTCTCTATGATAATTAGTCATTATTAAAGGCGGTCAAAACTTTGGACCTATATATCATGTTTGGAAAAAAAGAAGGACATTTAATTTTTTAAAAATTACAATATTATATTTTTAAGGGAAATGTTAACCGGTGCCCCCGGGGCACTGGTTAAGGATACTAAAAAGGGAAATTATATAGTAACTATTGCATTGAAAACTGTGTAATTAATTCATAAATAAGTCAACAAAGTTTTCTTTTATGGTAATAAATTCCTTTTTTTGTATGTTTAACCAGTACCCCGGGACACTGGTTAGCATGACCCTATTTTTAAATACAAAATTGTTAGTAATTAACGCTGTTATCGAATTGAAAGCTGCATAAATTGCTAGAGGATTCCAGAAGTACGAAGACACCAAACTTTAGCCACTAACATTGTGCACCACTTGAGTGGTGTACAAAATTGCACATGCCAATAAGTACTAGCCGCAGAAATAAAGGTGAGTTTTTTTTAGGTATGATTAATAAAGGCTTTGTTCTTTTATTTTTCTAAAGAGATAACTTCTTAAGTATCGATTTTTTAAAAGCTTTTTGTTCTTTTTATTTTAATTTTTAAAATTTAAAATAGTATTATTTCTTATTTTTTGCAGAGCAAGCAAAATAAAAAGAGATAATATAGTTAATGATATTATTTTTTTGTTACAAGTTAATGATATTATGTTATAGGAAAAACAAAATCAACAAAAATTAAAATTTTCTTTTTAAGTATCACTATCACTCCGTTCATTTTTAACTGTTGTTTTTTTTCTTTTTTTAATTTTTCATACATATTACATACCAAGACAGTCAAAAACTTATTACGTTTGATACGATTATTATCAAATGATAAATAAAATAATGGTAAAAATATGATATTAAATGTAATTTTCTTATTTATTAGATGTTGTCTTTGACGGGAAAAAAAAATATGTTTTAGGCAAGGAACTGGTATCATGAATATATGGTAGTTTGCTATCCACGATACATCGACACATGCCTTTAGAAAAGGGAATTGTTGTACTTAATGTTTTGATTATGATGGGAACCAATTTTGAGGATCAGTTAATTGTCCTGGTGAATGGTCCCGCTCATGTCAAATGTCATTCATTGTTGATTAAATGGGAATTGCCTATGGTAGGAGCTGGTGTATTTCCTGTTTTCCCATTTGAAACAACTACAAACTAAATGCTAATTTCCAATAGTATCAACATCAGATTTCCAGTGAATCATGACATAATTTGAACAATTTAAACATAGACCTCCGATGGTTGAGGGTATCATTGATTCAAATCTCTACACACACCTAGACAAGAAAAACCCACTCATTTAAGTGAAGATACAAACGATAAATACAGTTTTCTTTATGTCATAACAGTCAATAGTCAATTCTAGTCATCAGCAGCATCTTCGATTTCTTCATCCTCCGGTACTCCGCGCATATAGAGAACATTGTTACACCTACAAATACAAACAATTGAATTAGACTTGACTATCATATTTGAGAAATTACACTATTAAAAGAGGTCAGACAGTCGGTGCCAAACTTTTCATCAGAAGATAAAAAAATTAACATGCACAATATTGTTTCCGATGCCAGAGCCAGACATTATTTACAACACACCATAAATACAAGGCAAGGATAACAGTTTGACATGAATTTCACCTGTGCTAAAAATATTAAGGTTACAAATACATGGGTGCAGATCCTCTCCATTTGGGAAGAAAATGGCAATCTCAAGTTCCTCAGATAAACATGTGGAATCTTAAGAAATCAATGGTTCTAATTTAATTTATCAATTATTTTATTTAATTTTAATAAAGAAGACATAGAAAATCATGCTCACTCTCTCATATGAAGTCATCGTAGATTCACAGGGGTTCTTCTTCTTGAGTTGTCTTCTTCTTGAATTGTATGAGAGGTGGGTATTATCAATTGATCTGTTTATTTCCCATCTCATCTTCAACCCATGCCAATTCAGATTAGTTATGATTTATGAGTAAAGGTTATGTGACCGTATCAGTAATGTATATGTTAAGGTTAATAGATCAAAAGAAAATTTCCCATTAACAATCACATGATATCAAGAAAGATTCATATGTTGGTAAACGAAAAAATCAGTTGGTATCAATGAAGAGAAAAATTAAAATATTAAAGAAAATGAAAGGGAAGATTAAAAGATTATAAGACTAAAAACAATCTATAGAAATTAAAATTGAACTTTGAAGCTTAAAAGACAAAGCTGATACAAGGATAGAAGGAATCTGGGAAGGTCACAGTTCAGACGGTGTTGAAGTTGGATGGCAGGGCGGCAAGGAATGATCCCAGGATGAAGAAGTAATATTTTCTTTTTGTTTTTGGAATAAATCTTTTCTATTTGATGTGTAATAAATAACGTGAACCATTGATTTCTTAAGATTCCACATGTCATGTTTTTATCAAAGGAACTTGAGATTGCCATTTTCTTCCCAAATGGAGAGGATCTGCACCCCAAATACATATATACAAACAAGAGCAAGACATAACTTTATGACACCATCACACCCATTTGGGGAGTTCATAAAATATGTCATAACTAAGACATCCAAGCTAACGAAGACATAACTAGAAGTGGGGTTCTGGTTGGCCCTTTAATTGCTTTAACAGTGAAGGAGAAAGCTCTCCTAGAAGGAGTAGCGGCCTATTTGGATTGACTTATTTGAGCTTATCTACTGGCATAAGGTTTGTAAGACTGTTTGGGACTCATAAAAACAAATTATGATGATTTTCAAAAGCTATTTTCAGCTTGTTTTCATAAGTTCTCTAATATAGTTTATAAAAACAACTGATACAAAAACAATTTAAATTTATTTCATCTTTTGCATTGAAATAACATATGTAAGCTTATCTTGATAAGCGCTTGTGCTAAGATGCAAACATGCCCTAGGTAGAGCACAGTCTCAATTTACAGGAAACTTAATGTTGAATCAGATGCTAATGGTATCATTAACGGGATATTGGGTCACATATCTTTTAGTGATTATGTGGGCTCTTTTAGTTCCATCTGGTTTGGGCAAGGCCCATTGCTTCAGAAGCATTTCCTTATCATATTAGAAGAGCGAACAATGTAGCACATCTGTTGGCTAAGCATGCTCTTGTTGGGGTAATAGGACTTGGTTTGAAGAATATTCTTATTTCCTTTGTATTGTTTTAACAGCTGAGTCGGTATCTTCTTAATAAATGTTTCTTTATTGAAAAAAGAAAAGAGCTAATCATACAGCTAATATAAGCAAAAGAATTGTAGAAATGATTTTTTGAGCAATAAATTATAAATCAACTACATCGAGGCCACTTTACTGAAATCAACAACAAAGAATAGGTTTCAGAAACCATATAGCATATATCTTCTGGCTCATCAAACATGTAATAGAAACAGAGCATAAAAAGAGATTTCAAATGATAGATAAACAAAACTTAGTTCCCAGTTTCAACATCAATTTAAAAACACATTAAAAAAGTAAACACCATGTTGAGAAATCATGTGCTAGTGTGTATCCTGCCAAAACACAAAAACCAGTAGCAAATAAAATAGATGAGATGCAAGTCACCTGATTAAAATCTCTCCTAAATTCCCAGTAAAATTTCCCTCAATGTACTCTTCAGTGTTGGCCAGCTACAGAGAAGTTCACAAATATTAAAAATTAGTTAAGTTATAGCAACAAAGCCAAAGAAGTGGCAAAAAGAATCGACAAAACCGGCACCAACTAATGCATCTAGAAATGTACCTGCAAGTTCATGTAGGAATCAACTGAAACAAGGTAACCTGCAAAATAAAAACAAAACAACAAAATAAAATTAATAACAGATTATTAAAAATATGCATACATTGTTAAATTCAAAAAAAAATTAACACTGAAATGAAACATGTAACTGTTTATAATGTAGAAAATTAGCAACATAATAATAAAGGATTTACCTTTGTACTCCATTCCCCATTTGAGTTTGACAATAACAGGCTTTCCAGTTAAATTGTTCAAAAAAGGCTTGGGATTAACAGGTATAGTCTGCAAAGCATGAATTAGAAAAATAATTCACATTGTAAGAAATTTCAATACACAAATCAATGAGAAAATTGGATCGCATCAAGGAATAACGATAATAAGCTAATCGAATGTATAGAAGATTCTGATCGGAGGGAAAAAGATACTTACAGCCATTGTAGAACGGGTCGAAAACGAAGACGCTGGAACGGTGGATGCTTTCTCCTCTCTGTTTCAGCTTGAAGTGAAAATTAGGGTTTTCGTTTGACAAATTGGAAATTAGGGTTTTGTCGCGAAGAAAACTTGGAATTGGATTTCTTTATTTTTGGGCTAACCCAATGGCCCGTTCAGGGAAATTCGGTCCAGTTTCTACACTCTTTATTTACTTCCCACGTACCCCTTTATTTTTTATTTTTTTTATAAAAATAGAGTAATGATATTTGTACAACCATTTTGTGAAAACTTTTGGAACAAACTTTTTGTTCTCTCTTCTAAAACACATCTCCCTTCCCATCCCACATCTTCCTACCCTTCCTCCCATCGATATCGACAAACTTTAGTTTTATTTAAAAGGTACGTTTGATTTAAAAAACAACAAATACTTAATCAATTATCATCCAAAAATTTATGACAATATGTGTCAAGGAAGTTTTCATAACAATTTTCTTTTTTGTCTCCATTGATGACAATATGTGTCAATTTACGCTTCTTAGTATATTTTTTTTTTTTTGGGTTGGGGTTAATAAAAATATATCATAAGAGTTCAAATTGCTCGAGTTCGCCACTAACAATGAATTCGTTTCAAAAATACAATTAAAAATAAAAATAGCCATTTTTTTAGCTTTGTTTACACGCACAGTCATAACTTATAGGCTTTGTTGCGCTTCTGACCCGTAGTTTTTCAAATTGGGTGGTTCAAATCGCCAACCTGAAAAACTAAAGTGGCTAAAAATGCAATTAAACCTAAATCTTAAACTTCTACCCAAATAAACTTATAATCGCCTAGATTATAATAGAAACCTTGAATGAAGTTCCAAAGTAAATTTAAGTGACCAAGTAGATTTTAAGCACGACCAATCTACTATTTGAAACTAATGAAAAATATAATATAATACGAAACAAAAAAATCATGATTATAAACACCAAGGGTTGTTCTCAACATAAGTCATGAAGATGAGAAATCTAATAGATTTGGTCGGTCTGTGAAAAAAATAAAAGGCTAAAGTGCACTTTTCCCCCCTTAACTTTTCAAAAGTTGCGATTTTGGCACCCCATGTACAAAAACTACAATTTTAACCCCCTAAGATTTAGCTCATTTGCATCTTTGGTCCTTTTGGCCAATTTTGAGCGGTCAAAGCCTACGTGGCACACCACATGTTTAATTATTGAATTAAAAAAACTAAAAAAACCATATAATTGTTTTTTAAATTAAATGAATGAAAAATTAAATTAAAAAAATCAGAAAAAAAAACTAAAAATAAAATTCAAATCTCAATCTTCATCTTATCATTCCAAATCTAATCCAGAAAAAAAAAATTAACAACAAAAGTTAGAGATCCTCCTCTTCTTACACTCTAATCCTCGACTCTCAATTTCATCATCATCAACCTTATCACCACCAACAAACAACATAAACAGATCCCATCATCATCAACCTAACTCCACTCACTCTGTAATCTCTCCTTATTCCTTTTCTATCATAAATTCGTTCAAATTCGTTTTCTCTAACGACTCAGATCCATAATCAAAACCTACCGTCGTGATTCCGATAATAGCATTGCCACTGCGAATCGCCATTCAAATCGATTGGATTTAAAGCGAAATAATAGGTTTGATGCTCAGTTTTGTGCAATTCAGGGAGAAGTCCCATCTTCGATTTGTCTTCTTCCTTCCTTTTGTTTGTGTTTTCTTACGACCTGAAGTTTTTTTGCTTCTGGCATGGGTTTGGGTTGTAGGTTATTGTGTGCTGAGAGAGAAGAACACATAAACAGCTTATCAATTTCTAGTTGTTGCTAATTTTCTTCTTTTTCTGGATTGTATGATTGAATGAATTTGCAGGTTCACTTAAATAAGATCCCTAAAAAAAAATGTGAAAGGGTTTGTGAGATAAAAAGGAGAGAGAAGTTCAGGTAGTTCAGGTCGAATTTGAAGAAATTTTGGAACCAAATTCAAATCTAAGAAAGTTCCTTCAAGGTCAATGGTGACTGTGAATCAAACAATAAGAATTGAAACTAAAATTTCCGAACTCTTGTTCCCGTTCACATATGTTGATGAGGAGGATTTGGATCTATATTTTTTTAAAGGCAGTATGTAACCATTCTTGCTTTGTGTTTTTATTCAATTTTTATGAGTTTAGGATTTGGAACCATTTCAGGGTTTGGTAAATTTAAGTAACTGAGATTTCTGGGCATGGGACATGGTTAATCCACATAATCACATATTTCTTGGTTGGATTGGGATTGAGAGGAAGAAATGAAGAAAAAAATAAAAGATTGAGATTTGAATTTTATTTTTATTGTATTTTATTTTTAATTTAATTTTTCATTTATTTAATTTAAAAAACGATTATATGGTTTTAAAAAAAACTAATTCAATAATTACACATGTGGCGTGCTACGTAGGCTTTGACTGGTCAAAATTGGCCAAAAAGACCAAAGATGCAAAGGGGGTCAAATTTGTAGTTTTTGTACATGGGGGGCCAAAATCGCAACTTTTGGAAAGTTAAGGGGGGAAAAGTGCACTTTAGCCAAAAAAGTACTACGTGAACTACCTAAAAACAATTTGACGCTTCAGTTATTATAAATGTGGGTGTCAGAGTTAGGATAAAGCACACTTTGACAGGCCACAATGTAATGAGGGTGCCATTTAGTATACACACTACACAAATTTGTGCATAGGTACAAAGCAACTTTTTCAATGCATAAGTTTTTTGTACACCATTAGATTAATGAGGAGTATCAATTTCATCATGGTCTAGCTGGACTTTATTTTTTTCATTTTTTTATCATGTTGTCTTCAACCTCCATGAGTACCAATGATTTTTCCTTCCTCTTCTTCATCTTCTTCATTCTAATTATTCTTCATCATCATCATCATACATCTTCATACACACTCAAATCCATACAAATAAAATGAAAATTAAAAACTCAAATTCTTTGTTTAATCTTCATCTTTTCTTCGGTCCCCAATATTGTGGATAACAGCCACCTCAAGCTTTGGAGTGTTGACTGCTTACATAGTAACAAATTTCCCATCGTTTTCAATTTATTAATTTATTTAGTCATCCATTATTCTAAAACAAAATTGTTATAATCTTCTTATATTGCTGACACAACTAAACCCCAATTTCATTGAGAGTAGAAATGTAAAAACTATCATCTTGCAATGAAATCCATAGTCAAAGTTTAAATCAAGAGTTTTGTTTTCAGATCTGAATGCATTGATTTAAGTGTCTAAGTTTAAGCTTTACGGGTTTTGATAACTTTTGTGTAAAATTGGTAAAAAAAATAAGCTTTTTACTGTGTGTTCTAAAGAAATGGATTTTGAGTTCTATAGCTACCGTGCTCACTTTATTTCCTCCAACAATACATGTAGCAGTTGGTCCCTGATACGACCTCATTGGATGAAGGATTACATTCAATTGTATCCCTTTCCTAATTTTATGGTTTAGTTTATTTTCTTTCCTAAATTTACAATTCCATTATTTCCCTTTCCTTAGATTATGCAAGTGGTTATACCAAGATTGGCTATATATGATGTAACAGTGAACTAATTCTGATATGATGAATAATAACAAGGTTTCACTTTCTTCCATAATTCTTATCTATTTTTCTCTCTGGGAGTTTCCACTCACTGGAAGAGTGCCCGTTCCTTCATCTTTTTTCTCTTTAGGAGTTGAAACTCACTCGAAGAGTGCCTTTTTCTTCGCTCTAAAATAATTAGAGTGTATCATTGGTGCTTTCATTGTCGATCTCCTTCCTGCTGCATCACACTCGTTGATGATGATTTCGATTTTTGATGGCAGCAAAGATGCTTATTGGTGGCTTATTTGCTCTAAAAAATGCTTCAATTCTAGAGGATTATCAGATGCTTGGAAGCTCATCGAAATTGTTCTAGCCATGAGAGGCTCTGCTCTCACATGGTGGCTATGGTGGTCTCATCGCAACCCTAAGTCAAATTGGGAATCGTTTACCATCGCCTTCCTATGGCAATTTCACCCTGAATTTCATAATGTTTTGCCACTCCCAAAAGATGAAGTGGCGACGTCCAACTCTGATTGCACAACTTCGACCATGCTACCCATTGTTACGGACCATATAGAGATACCTACAACACTGACGTTGTTGGAGAAGGAAGAGAAACAGGAGGCTATCTCGCAATTGTTTCCATGTGTTGAACAAACCAGTTTACCTTCTCCGATCCTATGCCCATATGTATCAAAACCTCTCAATTTGCCACCACTGTTTTGTTCCATTGTCGGGACCCCTACACAACAACCTTCACATATGTTAACTATGACCAATCAGTTTTCAACAAAACCACCGTATCAAAAGTCAACCCCACCACTACCACTGTTTGATTCTGATTCCACGAAGGTGTTACTCGATGTTGCATGTTCTCTTGGTTACTTGCAGCTACAATCAGGTTTAGATGTACCGATATTCGACACTTCTCCATATGATCCAGGTCCACTCAAGTCACCAACCCTAACCGCGGTGTCATTGGATAAACTTGGATTGCATTCAATCGAACCATCTATATCTAGGGATTCATATTCTCATTGACTCAAATTATGTTTCCTCCAAGGCTAAACATTGCTCACCATTGTTCTTAGCTTCTGTTTCCTCCTTTCGAACATCGACGACAAGGATAAATGGATTTTCTTTGGTGCCTGAGCATAATATTCTCAGCTACCCTGCCGAACTAATGTCAAAATCAAGTCCGCCCCCAACACCACCAGACAAGGTTGTCAACACTAACAGTGGAGTTGGTGCGATTTCACCGAAGGTTTGTCTACTTTCAGGAGATGCGAAACCCTTTTCTAGATTGAAGGAAGCTTATGTTGCTGCTATGCTTTATCTCTACCATAATAATTATTACGTAGAAGTTAATATGCATTTTGATTTTAATTTGCTTATTAAATGGTTCTATGAGAATTGTGGCCATTTGTCCTTATCAATTCTCGAGCCTAGGAAATTACATGGTTTTCTTTCTCAAGCAACACGTGTTTGTTGGAATGCATGTAAAATGAATTGGCATAGGTTGTGTTATCTTGGTGATACTTTGGTTCTGGTTGTGGTGTTCCATAATCCTAGCCTATGCTTATTTTTGCTTAAGCTACCTGAATATATGATCTTTTACTGGGTGATTCAACACAAGCGCTCTAACAATTCTCTTTTTGTTTCACAAAGTCTTCAAAGTGCTATGATGGATGATAAGCAAGTTCTGCCATTATCCCTCAAGTACAAATCTGGAATACTTCTTGGTGCTAGTACTGATGTTCATGGTAAATTTCTAGTTGTACATTGATGTAAGATTTTTACATGTCATAAAACTATTTACACGTAAGTATAATAGGATCGTTTCCGTAGGGAGTTGCGTATTTCATAAGCATTTTCACAATATTCATCACGTTAAGTGTTTGGGTATAAATTATTTGTTTGTGGAAAACTATTGCTTTATTCGACTTAAAAGTAAAACGAGAAGAGATAAGGCTATTTCACTTGGGGTCAGAGACATCAACCAAGCGTAACAGCTGCAATCTCCCGATCAAATAAGGGATTCTAGCTTTTTAAACGATATTATCACAATCACTCGACAATATCATTTGTGTCCAAATGATATCGTTATTTCTAAGGGATTGTTTAAATGTCGATTTCCCAAACATTTAAACAAACACAAAGTCGATTGGATCGTTTAATCGACGATTTCCCAACCGATTAAATGACCCAAAAGCATTAAGTTCTAGATTAA
>Ga0315914_1003725_pt1 | contig 23065 bp, 14 predicted proteins | sample MpolenodulesMG_FD_203920 | JGI IMG/M metagenome (GOLD analysis project Ga0315914, IMG submission 203920) | Medicago polymorpha root nodule microbial communities from Los Angeles, California, United States - elongated nodules | ecosystem: Host-associated > Plants > Roots > Nodule | place: USA...
ACTCAATCCCCCCCCCCCCCCCGAAATAACTTCAAGGACATTTTTGAAGATACTCCCAACATACTATCAATAGTCTGTTTGACTCTATTTTGTGGTACTCTAACCTGGCCTCACGTGTGTAATTAAGGGTCATAGCTTAAAGGACCAGGAGTGCCGGTACATTTTGATAGAATTGAACCAGAAATAGATGAATAATGTTGGGTTATTACTGAAATTCTGCCACTAATATCACCGTGATATTAATAATAATGGTAAGTCTGTACAAATATAGCAGAAACTCTATCTGTACTCTCTCTCTCTCTTTACAGAGCAAAAACAGAAGAAAAAAGTATAAGCAACTCAAGAGGTCTATTTTATCCAACTCCTGTCCCAGATTTTTCCTTTTTCCTCATCTTATCCTTCCACTACATTTGCATACACACATATACATGTAATGCAACTAGTTTAGTTCCAACCAAATAATTCATGGTATTAAGATGAGAATCATTACCCCACACAGATATTGATGAATTGTTGTGAATCTCCGGATAAAGGAGCTCCACCACAAAGCATAAATCGAAGGTTGCCTCCAAGTACAGTACGGATTTTTTTAAAGACAATGGTATCCCACACCAACTTCTCCACTCCCCAAGCTCCTAGCCAGCTTCCTTTTACAGCAGCCAGTCGACGCTTGTATGCAATCTGGAAAAGATTCTTGGCAAGTCCCCCTTTTTCCTCCACCTAAGTACAATATAGGTAAGAGTCAGGAAGACAATAATTTTCCAATGACTAGTTTAAGACATTAGGGAAAAGTAAAAAAGGAAAAATAAATGCAAGTTACTGCAATTAGTGATTGCAAAGTAGCTATCAAATTGGAAAACCCTGTCCAGATATTTAACAAGACCACCAATGCATTATGATAGTAAAATTTGAACAGTGAATATCAAATAAAAAGTAAAAACTAAATGTAGCGCAGATGAAAATGTTGATGTGGATAGTAGACACACCTTTTTTACAACTCCATCTCGAATACGATCAATAATAGCTGGTACCGCTGTCAAAAGGGTGGGTTTTAAAACAGTAACATCTCCCTTGGTTCCTTTCTTGACTTTATTAGATGTATCGGTCAAAGTCATAGGACTGCCATAACCAATTGCAACACCTGCAGCCAGCATAACAGACTGGACAGCCAGAGTAATTTAGAGACGGCATCCAACTAATTTGATGATTAAGACTTAAAGGCTAAAAGAATCACCTCTGCTGCCATTTCAAAAACATGAGCAAGGGGCAAGTATGCCAAGTACACGTCCTTGCTACCTAGATTTGGAATCACAGTCATAACAGCTGCTGTGGTGGCTACAATGTTCCCGTGAGTAATCATGACACCCTAAATGATAACAAAAAGTTAGCAACTTATCAAATCAAAGGGTAACATGTAATTGACTTGATGGAGATCCTCTTAGCTATGAATGTTGGTAGGCAAGAAAAAGCCAATCATATGTACATAATGACTTAATATGGTTCTTATGCATACTTTACTACCTAAAAATCTATATAGAATAAAGTTATACCAAGACAAAGTCAGTACTCGACTACACATATTTCTGAATTACGTTCTTTAGTAAGCATCACGTTGTTGAGAAAATTAATAACCATGACATTGGACAAAAAACATTTAACAAACATCCAGCAAATCACAAATATGAACAAGAGATTATACATGCATAGACACAGAGACGAACGCCTTTTAACAAAGCTTGAAGAAGAAACAAACCTTTGGCAGACCTGTACTGCCACTTGTATACATGACAACTGCAACAGCATTCTTGGAAGGCAAGCTTGGTTCAACGGGACTTTCTTTCCCAAGTTTCTCAACTTCGTCAAAAGATGCAATTGTACAGTTGCTTCTCAAACCTTCTGAAAAAGCATGTTCCTCTTTGCTATCGTCTTCAAAGTAAATTATATTTTGCAAAGATGTTAGTTTTGATCTTATTGCGTCCAACTTATTCAACAGCTTTACGTCGCAGATCAGAGTAGATACTTGGGTCTGTTCATGTTACAAAGCTTCAAGTGAGAACATGCCACACTATTTTTAGTTACTATAGTGATGAATATGTTTCATCTAGTTATACTGTCTAAAAAATTAAACAAAAGAACATCCTACCTCGTTCAGCGAATGAATCAGAGCATCCTCACCTAGAGAAGCATAAATAGTGACGACCGTTATATTCTGCCGGAAGCAACCCTGAAGTATAGCATAACAAGTATTTCATTAAAATTTGTGAATGCAGAACCGAATGACTCAGCGAAATGAAGCTGGTACATCAAATTTACCTGGAGGGCAATGAACCACTCAGCCCGAGTATCAGAAAAAATTGCAACATGACTATCTATATCATGGCCTAACTTAAGAAGACCAGATGCAAAATTGGACACGCGAGCAAAGACTTCTCCATAGGTTTCCCATTCATATTCTCCTAAGTGGACTTTCTCAAATTTTCTGCCATCACTGGATGTAACAAACTCCTTCCCTATTAGTTTCCTTGTTCCAAGAAATCTATTATGTGTATGCTTTTTACAAGATTGCTCAAATAAATGAGCCATGGTTGGAGCTCCTTTCCAAGGAACTTCAACCAACTCAGAATATCGAGCATTACGAACAGCATAACCCGACTCACCACTAACTTCCACCGGAACACCACGTACTTTACCTTTCTTCTTTCCTAAGAAAAAAATGGAAAACAAGACAGGAACAATGATGCCTATGACTATAGCAAACACAGTTCCCAATTCTCCATGATCTTTCAACCCAAATGTTTCACAGATATTTAAACTTTTCAACCATGAGGAACTACTGTTTGAATCAACCATGTTGTGCTTGATAAACTATAGTGCAGTTCTTAAGCAGAACAACAGAAATTTGATTACCTGAATCAAAAGTGAAAATAAAGTATATGAAAAGTTAAATTGAAACCAAAGGGAGAATATTAGAGACTGAAAAACAAAAACAAATAAATTGAGAATCACATGTATCTGAATCTGAATGGTTATAAAGGTTAAAGAGCAAAGAGAATTAATTGGACGAATAAAAGAAGAATATTTTGACTAGGACCAATTCAATCAAAATTGAAAACAAGAAAAGGTAAACAAAATTGATCAAAAAAAGTAGAGAAAATCAGTGATCGAGTTAAATAAAGCATAGAAAATGAAAAACTAGAATTGCAGAAAACAAAAGGCAAAGTTTAAGGTAAAGGTAACAATTGCATTAAAAACAAAAGGATTCGAACAATACCTTGGGGTACGATGCTTCTTCCAATCCAACGTGTGTGTAGCTAAAGTTTGGGTTTTGGTTTCATTCAGCGCTTTCACGAACAAAGATGTGTTGTCTCAATGCAATTGTCGACACTATGTCTGTTAGATTTATTACGCGTGGCCAACGTTAGATTACCACTCTATCCCTTAATAAATATTGTACTAGTCTTAGTTTGGAGTGTATGATTGTGTCTCTCGAAATGATTATTTCAAAGTGAATGAACAAATAGAAAGAATGAGGAGTCATTTAAACTTACAATGCATATAATATATGTAAAAGTCGAACTTCCAATAATAAAATTTAAATATTGCAAAAACTTAAATTTAAAAAAGATAGATTTCATTTTATATAATGTCAGTCTAAAAAAGTTTTACATATATATTTAATAACGTAGAAAAACTTTATCGGTTGTTTGTGTAGACTATAATGTAGATTTTTATCAATTTTTTCTGACATGAAGTTCTTATTATTTCATTAGCATTTTGATTAAGTTTATAAGTTTTTGATAAAATTTTCATACTTATCAAAAATAATGTAAACAGGTCTGAGGTCTCTAATAACCCCCTTTTTTTCTTTTCTTTTTTCGAATAAAAAACCATTTGTTATTGCCTTTTATTAAAATTATACAACTTTGTATTAGATTTTTTTTATTAAAATAATACATTCAAATTAGAAGACATAAAATGAGTAGGGCATGAAATAGGAGCTTCATTGTCAATATCGTACGCAAAATATGGTTCAAGCGACCTCACACATCCATCATCTAGAGTTTGACTATCTCTTACCTGTCAAGTCCCTCTTCATTCTATCATCATCGTTCTCACCGTCACCTAATGAAGGCTTCTATGGACATTATTTGCCCTACGAATTAAACACTCACTTTCTTTCTTTTTTATCAAGAATAAACAGCAACTTATTATAGCTTGGGTTTCTAAACACATATCCAACCTCATGTGTTCGACCTATTTCGTTGAATCTAATGAACTTATAAACCAACTACAACTGTGTGTGAGTATAGATACAAACTAATTACAACACTATTATGAGATATTTAATATTAACTTTAAACTTCTGGTGTCTTTTTCTATCATTTCATATGATGTAGGTTCCAATTATATTTGCTACTTACTAACGTGTGTGGTATTTTATATTTAGTTTATAATATTCTCTAATTGATCAAGATTTAGTTACTACAGATATTTGATTTCAACCCAATACACACTCACATTTCGTTCATATCTATGTCCAAAATTAAAATTGAGAAAGCCATAATCACTTCAATTTTCACATGACTGTTTTTATCATTCTCTTCTAACACTCTCTCATCAATTGAAACTCACATAGATGTCATTTTATGTGCGACTTGTTTCGGGAAGTTATACCTCACACCCCTACATTTATACCTTGACCCCAACATTTGACACAAAGTTCTATATTTACCCTTTATATAAAATAAAACTCAATCACTTGTTCACCCCTACCTTTTTTTTTCTTCTGAAAAACATAACAAACATTCACCCAACCTTCTTTTGGGAACGGACGCACAAAACAAACAATAAGCATTACATAAACCTTGTTTTGCCGAAAACATTCAATTTGATTTTTCTTCCACAGTCATCAACCAAAATGTTATTGTTAATCGTTTCTCCATATGGTTGTGTTTGTTCTCTCAATCGTTTACGAGAATCATTGATTGAGGTTTGAGGTTTTCTGGCTATTCCAAGGTTTTGTGGGTTACCGAAATCGTTTCACCCTATTGTTGTGTTGGATTCACGTCATGTCTGGGTTATCAAAATTGGAATTATTCTTTGAATCATTGATTTCTTGAATCATTTCATGAATATTTTCGGTTCAACCACTTTGTTTTTTCTTTTTAATTCTTCATTTTTTCCTCAAACTTTTAAAGAAAGCGGTCATACATTACTTTTCTGATTTTGTGATGTTATTGTTTTTTGAAATGAGAGAGCAGGCTCATTCCTAATTACATATATGATGTTATTGGAATTAACTTTAAGTAATAGTGTTGTTAGGAAATATTATAGTTACGTTAATCGAATTGACAGATTTTCTTTTTTAAAAGAAGAAAAAAAATGTTCATCGAAGCACTAGACACAAGGTTTCTAGTCGAAAAGGATGTGTAGTGCTCCGGTAAAATTTTGAAAACATATTACAGGAAGAATGAATCTAAAATACATATCTGAAAAGAATAGTGGGGTGCACTCATAGTGAATGAGAATGTTGAAAGTGAGAGTGATAAATTAATGTGTAGAAGGTTAAATAGCAAAGAGGATAAAATTAGAATTTTTGAAAATTTATAGGGGTGAAAGGATATGTGTTGGGGTATAGGGTAAAATTTCCCTTGTTTCAAACATGTAGAATCTACATAAATTTCACCCAATAAGAAAATGAATATTAAATACTATTAATCCTTTTTGTATATTATTGACAATGTTTTACTCTATTTTGAGGAACCAAGCTAAACTATTCACATGCCTTCAAAACGGCTTTCAAATGTAGAAAGGTAAATTGAATTTCATATGGAAAAATGTAAGTGACTACGATCACTTTTCTTATTCACATCGATAGAAATTATTTTACCATTTTTTTATTTAAATTGCTCCTTTTTAACACTGATGAGGCGCAAGTACATGAGGTCATAGTTCTAACATAAAAATTTCAAAAAATTAATTAAGAAAAACAAACACCATACAAACGGTATTTTATTTAATTGCTCCATTAACATGGCGTAATTTATGAGATATAATAGGTCATGGGTTCTAACATAAAAATTCAAAAAAGTTTCTTTTATTGAGAAAAAATTAACAAGCAACATAAACATTGTCTTGGAGAAAAATACAAAAACAGATACAAAAGTGTGAAACATGAAAGCCCTTACTCATAAATCTACTACTACAAAATCCCTGGACCTCAAACACAAGGACGGGATGTTCTCCACATCTGATTCTCTTGCCTTTGTGATATGAGGAAACCTCTTTCTCAGCAATTTCTGCACATCTCATTAGCATGGCTCGTTCCACAAATCCAAAATTGAAAAAACCAACCAATAGTCAATACGATTTAAATACATTAAACTACATTATATTATTTCTCCATTATTTAAAATATAAAAAATAATAATATATCCATTATCTTAAAAGACTGTTTACCTAACATTCAAAACGAATGCAGGTACAAGCTAATCCTCTCAGAATCCATATACTACAACTTGTTTAAACGATTTGTGGTAATTCTATAACTTACAAAACTACAATGTCAATATTCAATAATTGCTTGGCTATGTTTCATTCCCTTAAAAATTAACCAGCTAAAAGTTTTCATTAACAGTTTAAAGTTAATAGACTAGGCCAAATCAAGGCATGTTTTAAAGATTGTAGAGGCCACAAGACTATCAAAAAGCAAAGTTGGGATAACAGCTAATGGCATTATCCATAGTTCATAAAGAAATACAAACACCTTGTTTGTCTGAAATAAATTTTGGAGATGCTTAGCAGTAAGTGCCTAAAACAAACTTCACAAAATCATGCTCACTAGATATGATTCCCAACAATTTGTAAAAACTACAATTAGGACATGATGCCCATTAGGCATTATTTGGTTTCTCATAACTCCCATATAGAACCACTAGAGAAAGATAATATCAACTCTCCAATGCTAACACTAACAAAATATAAGAATGTGTATGTCAGGATAAAGGTTCAGATCAATAGTCCGATCATTTCTAATTTCAATTTATGATTGCTAACAATCAAACGACCAACCCTTCGCGAAGAAAAGTAACTTGAGGAACCTGTTGAAACTAATTGAGTGCTGTCATAGGATTCATCTAACTAAACATGCAACTAAATCATGGCACTGTAATATAACCTGAAAAGGTTTTGTAACATCTTCAATATAGGCTCACCAAGCATAACTATAGGAAAGATCAAGAACAATACTCTTTCAAACAAAATTCTAATAAGCATAACCTACAATAGTACACATTCACACAGCTTTGTGATACTAACTAAAATTGCTATCCATAATGGTGATAGTCTAACTTGCAAAAATCTGATTATAACAAAACATAATCTAACTAAAATCTTATAGGCTGATGACTGATGGGAAGCTCTAGATGTTGTTCAAAAAGCTCTAGATTGATGTTGTTCAGAAAGCTCTAGATTGATGCAGTTCTATCTTCGGTTGTCTAAGCAATTGATTAAAACAGACATGCTAGTGGTTCATCTGACTTCTAGAGAGTGCCCACCTGGAGTAAGTGCCTTGTAACTAGAGAAAATGCTTAAACCTGCATGCAATTTCTACTGCAAAGCTTAGTCATAAAACTATCTTGTGTAAGGATGGTAACGACTACTGCCCCCATAACCTCCCCTACTAGAATAGGGTCCTCCTGTCCCACCAAAACCAGCACCAGGGCCAGATTCATAACCTCCACCAGTGCCTGGACCACCATAACTTCCATAGCCACCACCACCTCTCCCATATGGGCCTAACCCACCACCACCATATCCACCACCAAGCCCCCCCATGTAGGATCCATAGCGGCCAGAGTAACCGAATGAAGATTCGCCTCCTCTATAGCCCGCATAACCACCAGCACCACCACTGCCTCCATAACCTCCAAAACCACCACTGAAATCATCTCCACCTCCATACCCACCATAATCGCTAAACCTACCACCAAAACCTCCAAGCGACCTATAAGATGCAGGGCCATAACCTCCGGCAGGAAAACTTCCATAAGAATCGTCAAATCCACCAAAACCGCCATTGTAAGAACGTGCCCTAGAATCACTACCAAATGAAGGAAAAGAAGATGAATTTGAAGATTTCTTTGGTTCAGCCTTCTTGATCTCAACCTACAACAAAGAATCGAGTCAACCTAGATTCATTCATAAATAGAACCTTTTTTCCTTGGTTTTGGTTGGGCAGATAAATAATAAAATGTGCAGTAAGCCCGCCACATAAGTCACACACTTGCAATAACACTGGCAAAGTGAGATATCACATTGATGGAAAGCAACAGGAATCCGCAATTATTATTATTACTATTATTGTTATTATTATTATCAATTATTTCACAACATCTTTGCACATCAAAACCGATTCCCACTAACCTATGTTCGGCAGTAGCATTACCAGTTTCAATTTTAAACACCCTAAACAAATGAACCAAACTAACCTGAGTACCATCCATATCAATCATGTTCCCATCAGCTAACAAATTATCAACGGCCTTATCGCTATCAAAAACTACAAAACCAAATCCACGAGAACGCTTAGTGGTATGGTCGCGTATGATCTCGTGCTCCACAACATTCCCATGCTTCGAGAAGAAGTTCTTGAGCTCATCTGAAACACACACCCAAGGAAAGCATACAATAAGCTCACTAACTCACAACACCATATTATCATTCATACACAAACAATACAAACTAACAAAACATATACACACACAATAACCACTGATTGTTGTATAAACAAATCAGAGCACACAGCGAACATTGATTATTATCACATCAAAAAAATAGTGCTGAACACAAACCTTCAGATACAGTTGCTGGAATGCCACCAACAAAAATCTTCTTAGTTTTGAAGTCATTAGTATGAGATGCACCCTTTGGAATAGTCCTCTTGATTTCAACCTGGTATAAACAAACAAATCAACAATTAAAACAAATTAACCAGTTGCAAACAGCCCAAATAAAAAATTCAACTGAATATACAAAACACAAAGGGAAACCCTAATTAGGGTTTTACCTGCTTATCATTGATGATGTGATTCTCCTGAATAACTTGATCAACAACAGAAGCATCCGCATAAGTGATGAACCCAAATCCTCGAGGACGACCGGTATGCCGATCTTTCATGATAACGGAATCCGTTATCTCTCCATACCTTTCAAAGTACTTCACAAACGTCTCTGCAGAATCAAAATATAAAAAAACTATGAAATAAATAATATTGAAAATTAAAAGAAAAAAAATTGAAAAGATGTTGATACCTGGGGTTGTGTCTTTGGCTAAACCTCCAATGAAGATTTTCCTGCAAGAAAACGAAAAAATGAGAATAGTGATAAGAGAAATCGAATAGAATGTGTAAGAAAGAGAGCGAACCCGGGACTGGCGCCGTCGCCGGAGTGAGGGTTATCGGACTTTCTGGAAGCCATAGTTGAATTGAAGATCGAGTGATTGATTTGTGACCTGAAACAAACAGTGGGAAGGGGATAAAGGAGTGAGTTGAGGAAGAGGAAGAATATTAGGGTTGGTTATTGATTATTATATGTACAGTAATTCAATTGGGCTTTCATAAAGGCTTTGGGTTTGGGCTTACATAATACTACAACAAAAGAAATTACACAATGAATCGCTGTAAGACAGTTTATGAACAATTACAATAATATTATATATAATACCCCAAGTTATTATTTTTACCTTAGAAACAATTATACTGAGATACAAATCAAATCTTAACAAAGCTAGTTAAATAGAGCTTTGTTGGTTGCTTACAACAAGGACAACAAGGATAAAAAAAAAAATATTCACTCTTTGATGATTATGATTTTCTGCACATTGAGAAAATGCAATCTTTATGAAAAAATCTTAAGTATAGACAATGGAGAAAATTTTCACAATAATTGAATTTTATTAACAAATATTCTAGTGCATTAAGAATGTGAGAAAACACGTGCATGATTAGAATCAACATTATATATGAAATTTTATTAATTTGGATTAAATTACCTATTGATTATAGAGTTTAAGTGGAAATTAACTCACTTTCATGTAGGGTGTTAGCTTGTGAACTTAAGAGTGTAGTTCTATCAAGGTCTTTAATTTTTGTCGTGTCAATTGCTATAGACTACTTTAACAAAACATTATAAGTGGAGAGAGACCTTGTTGACTCCAAAATACTGTCTTCTCCCTTTTGTGGGATTCAATTAGAAATATGATTTCTCTCAACAACAAAAAAAACAATAGAAAGATGATATTGGTCAATGAGTAAAGCTGGTCTCTTTTGATACCAATTGAATTAGAAAACAAGTATCAGAAGACGAGAGTTAGAATAATTGTTGGCAATTTGAAATACACCCTCGGTTTCCTCATAAAATATAATTTGATAGAATTAAATAAAAATATTTTCCTAGATAAGGTATTATCTAATCTTACAAAACTTCGAAGATGACCAGCAACAGCAATATTAGTTTAAAAATTTAAAGGACACAGTTAAGAAAAATTAATCAATAATGTAACTTTCTTTCTCTTACTTTTTATTTTATTTTATTTTTCTCTTTATACCAAAAAAATAACCTTTTCTCTTCTCTCTTGTATCCCCTATATACTTCATAAAATAAAGGGGAGCGACAAAAGATCCAAATTCTAAAAGAACAAAAAAAAAAAAAATTCTAAAGAAAAAGAACAAAGAATCTATATTCTTTTAGTGGGAAAAGATGCATACGTTAACAAAAAAAAATTAAGGAAGAGGTTCTTAGTTTGATCTCGAAAAATAGCAAACCACTAACTTTATCATTATTTTGTCTATTAAACAGGGTTAAATAAGTTTTTCGTCCTTATAAATATATCAATATTTTGATTTTAGTCCTTATAAAATAAAACGAGGTGTTTTCATCCTCGCAATTTTTTTTGTTTTGTTTTTTGTCCCTAACGGAAATAATTTTGACGTGTTCTTGACATTCTTTTAACATAATATGAACATACAAAAGTTAAACATAATAAACGGACATAACATGAACACATTTTGAACATAAAAGACTCATGATCTTGACATTCATATCAACTTAAATTGGCCATTAAGGACCAAAAACAAAATAAAAAAATTTGTGAGGACGAAAACATTATGTTTTATTTTTAAGGGACTAAAATCAAAATTCGCTATGTTTTTATGGACGAAAAACTTATTTAACTCAAAATATAATGATTTTACTAGTAAATGATTTTTTTAATTAAAATATCTAAATTAATGATAATTATTCAAAATAAATATCATTTGAGAACAACTTCTCTTGAATAAGTATAATGAGTATAGCTATTGTTCGAACAAAAGAAATGTTTCTTTTGCACTTGGACAATGATACACATTCAACTTGGATATGAGAAGAAAGAAGGAGAAAAGAATAAAATAAAATAAAAACAAAGAGAATTTATAGAATTTGAATGTTATTTGGATTGAGAAATAAGAATTATAGAATATAGTGAGACCCACATCAATTTTGCCCGTAAGAAAGTAGATATTGACAAGAGAACTATAGAGTAAGTGTTGTAGTGCAACTCCTCTATAATACGTCGACTTTAACATTCAATCTTTTCAAATGAACTATAACATTATGTTTCAAACGTTCATTCTTTTATTGGATGAAAAATACATAGATCCTACTATTTTATATGGTGATTTATTTTCAATACGGTGAAAGTTATATAAATTTTCAAACAAAAAGGTGAATATTGAAAAGAGAATGTTAGAGTGAATATTGTCAATACTCTTGTGTTTTTTTTAGCAAAAGCAAGTTATTCTCTCACCATTTTTTTTATACAAATTTCTCTACTTTTGTTGTTGTTGTTAAAAACAACAATAGATAAATGATATTTGTACAACTATTTTATGATAACTTTATTTCTTATACGCACATTGTGTTATTATTCTTCTTTCTCTCTATTGATTTTGATCAATAAGAAGATAGAAAAGTAAGGCTGTCACAAAACGGTTATACAAATATCATTATTCATAGAAATAATAAAATTATCTGAACATGGGGTGTATAATAGAAATATTTGAACTTATAACAAGACATCGTGCATAAATTCGTGATAGTTTTATGGGGTGTTTGAAATAATAGAAATATCTGAATATGGAATGATACTCAAATGAATGCTCAAGAGATTGGTTTGAATGCTCAAATGTGATGGCATAAATGGAACCCGGCCCAAAAGAGACACAACAAAAAGAATAACTCGAACAACGCATCGATAATTCAACTTAAAAACATTCAGACCCAAGAAGATTGAAGTGTAACGCTTTGATAATAGTTTTTACCGAACCCTAGATGTCACAAGATTTTGTTGTTGTATCCGTGATGTACAAGGTAACTTTATTTCAACACTTACAGATCGAATACATCCAATGATCGCAAGGAATTGAGTCGTCGAGTTGAGGGTGTAAAATGTAACGTTATAATTTAATTCTAAGTGAAATGGACTGTACACTTGGTTTGGTTTTTAACTAATTCAATGTCTTTCCTTAAAAAAAATTAATTCAATGTCTTAAAATAGTTTAAGTGAAAAAACGTTGAGAATAAGTTAAAGCAATTGTCCCACGTATTCTCTGTATATAAAAATAATCACAAAGTGTATACCTAATTAAATATATAAAAGTGCATATAAGTTGTACAAAAAAGTGTATAGAACAAATATAAGATTCTTAATCTTATAGCAATTTAAATTTGTGTTTCTTAAATCCAAGCGTGGTGCAATATATAGCTACTGCTTGGAAGCAAAGAGAGGTGGTTCAAGAAAATGAGCAGATAACAAGTGGCAATCAAAGAGAAGAAGTGGAGGGAGCACGACTATAAAAAGAAAAAGAAAAATATCCTACGAAACTGTTTCTGTAGATAAGGCATTTCTTTTGGAACTTAATGCTAATTTTAAAAATCATACTACAATGTCCACTCACTCAATCGACAATATTGAAAATATCCAATTCAACCCCACCATCACAAAAAGTGCAACTTTTCCGTGATATTTTACAAAAACTCTTCCCTTTCATGTTTATTTTCAAATCTATGCCACTTGCAAAATGGCATTTAATTATTCAACAACTATACTTTTGGGTTACAGATGCTCTCTGCCTTTTTTTTGAATAACTGGGTAATTTGATATTCAAATCCCGATCCTTCAAATATAATTAAGTTGCGTCAATTTCTTAAAGAAAATGAAGGTAATCTTTACTCTTTTGTTTTCTTATATTACCCACTTTCTCCTTCACTTGATTAATCATGTATTGCTTATACGTTGGATAAACTAATGATTTTTTTGTCAATTAATATATTGACTGGACTAACATATTTTAAACGTGAAGAACTAGAGAGTTTAAGGTTCGAAACCTGACGGCTGCATAATACCTGTCTTTGGAACTATCAACTAAGTTTTGCTTACATGCGATCAAGTGTGTATTTTATTATAATTTTTTTTAAAGGAGTTAAATTTTATAATTTAAATCATTATTAATTAAAATCATTCAATTTTAAATTATAAGTTATTTAAAATTGAATGATTTTGTTTAATATAGTTTTTAGAAGCTATTTTATAAGTATTCAACAAAAAAATAATATTAAGAAGCTATTTTGCTATAAGGAAAATTAATTTTCATAAGTTTTTTCTTACATTAATTATTTTTATAAGTTGATTATCTCTTTTCATTCTTCTTCATATTTATCCCATTTTTCCTTGAAATTATCATAGAGATAATTATATGCTCCTCAATTATAAATAGAACTTCCTCTAAAAAACAATTATAAATAAAACTTGTTTCCCTTAGCTGCCTACGTGTCAAAGAAGGATTGTGTTTTTCTTTGGTAAACATTCCTTTCAAAATGAGGATACGTAATTACTTGTGTCAAATATATGAAATCTTCCTTCGTAGTGCGCAAATCAATTTTGCACTTAGATAAATAAATATGGATGTAGATCATCTACTACACCCAACCCCAAGTCTATGGTGGCACATATAAATCAAGTTATTATGTAGGAAAATGTAAAAAAAAAAAATCAGTAAGACTTTTAACTTTTAATGACCAACATTTTTTTTTTTACCAAATACTACAGGTTAATTAATAGCAATAAAAAAATCGTACGAGGTATAGATATATTATGTCAAATTATAGTGCGTCCTATTTTAAATAAGTTTCTATAGCCGACCATGATATGTGTATAGTTTAACTCTTGTTTCATCATTTTTGTTTGTAAAACTTTATATTATATCAAACACAAAAAGCAAGTAGAATACAAGGATTATGAATTAAGTCTAACGAGTGCTCTATTTTATATAAATTTAGTTGATAAATTAATAGTCCATATGTAACCGACCATAATATGTGACGTGTAAGTATAAATCTTATGTCACCATTTTCATTTTATATTCGTAAAAAACATATAGACCAAACAAAAAAAAAGTATTATACATACGTATAAAAGATCTAGATTGTGTTAAAATTTGAATCTCACTAAAAGGAAAAATATGAACCTATATACCCAACAATATAATCCATGATATCATCATTACGGTGGATCTAAAATCTCGTTATTTCTTTCATAAGAAAAAACGAGAGAATTCATTTCCTTATCTCTTGTACGATTTTTCTTTTATTCATTCACTCTTTTTATTATTAAATTACTATCTTGTTTCTTCATCTTCTATTTCATTGCACACTAATTTTTTCATATTTGAATCATCTCCTTATTTTTTTAATTTTCTCTTTCTCCCTCCTTCCACTAATTGCAAGTATTTCTATCTAAATTTTAGACATAAGATCAAAAGAGGGAAAAAAAATAAAAAAAGAAGATCAAGAGAGACAATAATGATTAAGTGAGATAGAAACAAATCGAGGAATGAGAGAGAATGAGAAAAGAAGATGATCCAATTGTCATTTTTCCACTCTAGGTGTTGCATGTAGCAGAAGAGTTCAATAATAATTTTATCGATGGATTATTAGATGACACTTATCTTGATCTCTTGTCTTATTATCAAACTTTATTTTTATAAGCAATTCAATTCATAGCAATTAATTTTTGATTTCTTAAAAAAGTGAACACATTTACAAAAATGCTTTATTTTATTTGACTAATTTCTAACCCATTTCATTTGGCTACGGATTTTTTAACATAATTAAATCAAAAATCACCCATATTAGAGAAAAATATATATGAATAAATATAATAAAAGTAGTCAATATTAGATATAGTAGAGACAAAAGATATGAATAATTTTTTGTCTACAATGAAGAATAGAAAATACAACTTAAGGGGGTTATGAGAGTTGAGTTGTCTAGTCTTTATTGACCGTGTTTTCTATTCAATCATTTTTTATTCAGATAACATAAAGATCACTGTTTTTAAAAAGGGACAAACATGGGTAAAAAGTAGATATTAGGTAAGTAATTACTGTAATTACATCAATCAAAGTAGGCAGTTTTTGTGATAGAGATGTAATATAGCTAATTATTTGGTACAAGTAATTTAGTTACTTTATGTAAATGAAGTAATTAATTGGCTAATTGAGCAAGTGATTGGTGTAGGGGTACGAAACCAAGGTACCCAAAATCCATAGATGACTTGCCAACACCAAAGTCTAAAAAGCCCCATCTTAAAGAGAAAGAGAACCAAAAAGGGTCACAAAACTTTGCTACCATTTGTCCACCTCAACAAGCATGTGATGCACTTTTCAACCAAATTCAACCTTACAATGACTATTTAAGTATTTATTCATTTATCTTTTCATCAAATATAAAAAAAAAGAGCAAACAAAGCAAGAATAACCATGTGCAATCACAGTGGCAACAAGACAGATTGAAAAAGTGCATGACCCAATAAATAAATAAATAAATAAATATTAAAAATAGCAGCTGTTAAGTTAAGTTTATGTATTTGTGAGGGAGGGACCAACAAAAGGAAAGTCCTAACCTTTTCCTATCACTAGGAAAAGGACATGACCCCACTTCCATTATATCTTTTTTTTACTCTTTTTGTTTTGCACTTTTAATTTTATCAACTTTGATTGATTATGTCACTTTTAACCATTTCCATTATTATTCCTTCAAAATAATATCTGACCTACAAATAATATCTATCTACACCTTTGCTTTGCTTATCTATCTCAGGTTCTGACTCCAAAACTGAACTCTAAAATATCTTCCTTAGCATAAGAGAAAGAGAAAGAGAGAGAAACACAACAAAAATCTTAAATATCTTCAAAAAGTTCTGCTTCTTTCTTTGCTTTCAGGTTTTCCATACCAAAAATATCAACTCCCTTTTGCTTACAGATCTTGTCCTGTGTTTTCCTTGCCTTAAGGTAATTTTCTTATCATGTTTTGCACTTTTCTTTATGTGTTTTTCATGTTTCATATGTTTTTTTATAGTTGATGTTTTTCTGGGCATGACACTTTTTTTTTGAGTGCTAAGACAATGAAAATTTTAAGAGATTGTTAATTATTTTGCTATGTGGTGCTTGAATTAATTAGATAAGTTATTCTTGATGTCTTTGTTAATTTTTTCCCTTTTGTTCAGGTTTTTGATGGTATATTATATGATTCTGTGTTTGTGATGTTTATGAGTCTATGAGTTTTTGGTTCTTTAATATTGATCTGCTACTAATAACTTATCCTATTAAGTTTTCATGCTTTTAATTTGTGTGTTGGTTTTTTATTGGTGGAAATTGTTTTTTGTTGTTTTGATGATGTTGAAAAAGGAATTTTCATTTGGTGTATACAATAATTTATGTTTTCAAATCTAAAGTCCCCTTGCAAGTTCTTCTTAGCAAATACTGTACAAACTTTGTTGTTTTGAACTTTTTCTTGATATTTTTATCTTGTTTGTAAGTTTTTATTCTCCTTGTTGTATGAAACTATGAATTACTTGTCATGGCATGTATACTATTGTTCAAAGTTGTATTTAGAATTCTAATTTTAGTTTTCTTTTCTCTTTATACTGCTAATTATATGCTCTTAATAAATACCAATTCATTTGTTTCTTTGCAGGCTGAAATTCAGCTATCTTTATCAAATTATCTGAAGGTTTCACAGTTATAGGACTAAAGAAACAGTTTAAAGATGGGTTACATATGTGATTTTTGTGGAGATCAACGGTCCATGGTGTACTGTCGCTCAGATGCGGCTTGTTTATGTTTGTCGTGTGATCGAAATGTTCATTCTGCGAATACCCTTGCTCGAAGGCATTCAAGGACCCTTTTATGTGAGAGATGCAGTTCACAACCTGCTTTGGTTAGGTGTTCTGAAGAGAAAGTTTCACTTTGTCAGAATTGTGATTGGTTAGGTCATGGTAACTCTGCATCTTCCAATCATAAGAGGCAAACGATCAATTGCTACTCAGGTTGCCCTTCGTCGTCCGAACTTTCTTCGATATGGTCTTTTGTGTTAGATATCCCTTCTCTGAGTGAAACTACATGCGAGCAAGAACTAGGTTTCATGAGTATTAATGAGAATAGGAGTGCTTGGGTCGATCCGAAAAATCAGAACGTGTCTGATTCAAATAAAGCTACTGATCTACCTGATTTGGAAAAGTCTTTCGCTGGTACATCTTCAATGCCTGAATCAAGCAAAGAACCACGTATGCTCGACCGCCCTGATGGATCTACCAATGAATGTGTACCAAAGGTATATCTGAATGTTATTATATTGTCATTTTCATTTTCATCGCGAGTCTCATAATAAGCATTGTAGAAGCCATTGAGCAATAGCTTAATCATTGGAGAAGCAGGAACATTTCTTTCATGTAGAAAGCTTAATTAATAAGGCTATTATTATATATGATTTTGTCAACTTGTATTTTGTTTACTTAAACGAGTTTCACTACCTGAGGTTTATGATTGAATTTTTTACAATTTCATCAAATTAGATAGCTAACTCTCATTGTTGATCTCCAGTTATACTGTCCTGCTACAAATTGCCCTGAAGCAAGTGATGATGATGATGATCTGTACGGTGATTTCGATATGGATGAAATGGATATAAATATGGAGAACTATGATGAACTTTTTGGTATGGCCCTCACTCATTCTGAAGAGCTTTTTGAAAATGGTGGATTTAACAGTTTATTTGGGGCAAAGGCCATGTCTGCTGGAGATTCCAATTGTCAAGATGCTAATGCTGCTGAGGTACTAAACTCTTGTCATTCTTTGTCTGTGACAATGTTGCCTTTTCTATCATTTGATTGCGTTGGCTTATTTGAACTTATATATTAGCATAAGCACCGGTGAGGTTGTTTGGGAGAGCTTACGGAAACAACTTATGACATGTCCATAAGTTGTTTTCAACTTATTTCCATAATTTCTCCAAGATAGCTTATGAAAACAGTTTATTATATCTTATATAAAAACAATTTGACTTTATTAGAAATAGATTATATATAAGCACTTAATTAAGCTGCTTATCCAAACAGAGCTTATGTCTACTATTGGAAGTTCTTATTGTTAATACAAATTGTTTACACCTTCGGTTGATTTAAAGTAGAGTGCTTATTTCTACATCTAATTTTTATGTTCAGGGTTCATCAATTGGACATGTCAATGCAGCACAACCAGCATGCAGTACTGCAGCATCTGCAGATTCCATATTGAGTACTAAAACTGAACCAAATCTTTGTATTACTGCAAAGCAATCCCAATCGAGCCTTTCTTTTTCTGGTATTAATGAAGACGGTGGTGCTGGAGACTATCAAGATTGTGGAGCTTCTTCAATGCTTCTCATGGGAGAACCTCCTTGGTTAAACACTTGTCCGGAGAATGAGCTACAACTACAATCTGCAAACCGTTGTAGTGCTGTTATGCGATACAAGGAAAAGAAAAAGACACGCAAGTAAGTAATTACAATATTATTGTTTAATGTAAAGTACTAAATGAACAACTTCGCCTAATGAATGTGTTTTTCCTCTTTTTTGAATGAAAAACGCCTAATAAGGGTGGGGATGAACTTTCCCTTAAAAGATATAAGGTCTGAAAAGAGTTTCTAAACAGTGGCATTACTCACTTTACAACTGGTTTTATAAAAACCTAATTTGATTATCGTGTTACCGTCTTTGCTAACAAGCTAGAAAATAAGGGATTAGTCTTGTTTCATAATTTGAAATAGTGTTTCTCTTTATTTAACTTAAAATTGATTGTTATTATCTTTTAGGTTTGACAAAAGAGTGAGATATGCCTCTCGCAAGGAAAGGGCTGATGTCCGAAGGCGCGTGAAGGGCCGGTTTGTTAAAGCCGGCGAGGCCTATGATTATGACCCTTTGAGCCAAACCAGAAGCTACTGAGTGTATAATTTTTAACCATTTCTTAAAAGGAAAGAAACAATTATACCTGAAAAATGGGTGATATTTGATGCATTCTTTTTCCGTGCAATGACAAACTGTCTTGATTTTATCTCAGGGTTCTACCTTTCTTCAAGGACAAACAAGGGTCTACGAAGACTGTTCAACAGTATAAACTCCGAATCCGATTCTCTGTCCTTCACTGCCAAGCATATCCAAAGTGTCCCCTTCAAGCACCGTGTTTGGATTACCATCTTTGTGTAAACTTGGCAAATTTTGCTTCTTAATTCTTCCATAAGAATTCAGAAGTCTTCTAGGTTCTCTTTGTCCTTAACCAATGCACCATGTTTGTCATGTCCTGGGTTATAGTCACGTCTAGAAGCGCGGCATGATGATGAGTTTGTTATTTTGACAGTTTGAGATAAACTGCAAAAGTTGTATATTGTAATAGTTGGCTTCTCTTCTTTGAGATGTATAGCACACAATCTACGTGTATGCAGTTAGATGTATAAAATGTCCAATGGATCTGACTTCAGACAAACTGTAAAGGATATTGAATGGTGTAGTACACTATGTATAGAATAGGATCTCATGCATGCTGCTCTATATTGGAAATGTACCAATACAAGTTTTGTTTGTGACTGGAATTTATTTGAATTTTCTTGATTCATTTTTATCTAGAAATCGAACTCTGTACTCTAGGGTTTACAACACTCTCACACCCTGCGCATCGATCAATTGCGCTAGACCTCAGTTTCTTATTTGTGATAAAAGAAAGAGTAAAGTACCTGATATCAATTAAAAATTCATTTTAATAATATTGTACTTTTCTTTTTGAAAGAATAATATTGTACTTATGCATAACCTTTTGACGAATATATGTTGAAAAAGGCCTTAGAATCTCCGTACCAACCACTAGATTATATATATGATTAATGATTTTATTGGTTACTTTTGCTTGGTGTCGTAGAATAGAATAAATTTGTAAATAATATTGACAAAATATTGATACTTTTGCTTAATACTATATTGTGGATAAGTTTCTGATAGTGGAGCACTAAGTAGTGTTCTCTCTCCCTATGCACACTAAAATATTCTTAACTTTATATTTTATTATTTAAGAAACATTACACTCATCTCTCTAAAGTTTTCTTTATGTCAGAGACAACCCCTCTAGTTTTAAAGTAGATACTAACCTACCTTAAGTTTTCATTAAATAGATTGATTCCTCCCTTCTCTCTTAAAACTCTCTTAACAGTGTTGTCTTTCTGTTAAAATGTAAATAGATTTGAAGATACCCTTCTCCCACTGAACCTCTGAATTACTGAACTCCCTTCAATATCTACCACGTTAATGAACCAAGAACCCTCTCTATCATGGCCGTTATGCTCTAAATTTTCATGGGTATGAAACAAAATTTCACGCCTTCACCATGCAGTAGAAGCATACACGCCAATTTAAACTCACAAAGGCTAATTAGTTTTCTAGTTTTACGACTAATCAGTATAAATGAAAAACAAGTAGAAGAGTAATAGTGTCATCACATCATTTCATGTTGCCATGTCTAAAGATTTGGATTAATGTTAGTAAACTAACAGATGGTTAACATAGTTAACTTGAGGGGTAGGTAACTATATTTTTAAAACTAGAGGGAAGGTGTGTTCCCTATTATTTATAAATTCTTATTTTCCTTCAGCTAAAAAAAAATCTTATTTGGAAAATAAAGATCAATTATATCTTAGATTTTTTTTTTTGACAAAGTTATATCTTAGATTTTTAAAACACCTATTGTTTTAAAACGACAATTAACCATCATTTAGTCACGGTTGAAGATATTTTGGGTAATTTAAGGTGGTTGTGAACAAATGTCAGATGGCTCAAGAGTAATTTTACATACTTAGAACATGGGGAATAGTACAAACAATTTTTTTTTTGTCAAGTAGTCTAGTGGCTAGAATTCACATTTTTTAAGGTGAATAAGTGGAGTGTCAGAGGTTCGAACTCCGACCCCTACATATAATAATGCATGTCCCTGCCAACTGAGTTATGTTCACAAGAACTTACTAACGATATCTCTATCCCAAAGGAATAAGCATTATGCCAGTGCCCACTAGCACCCAATATGATATGTATTTGATGTTGGAAAACAAGGCGAGATCTTTTTATATTTGACAAAAGAAAGAGTATATTCAGAAATTTTTTCTTGCTTTTGCTTTTTTACTTTAAGTTATAAAAGTGTTAATTTTCAATTGCTTCGTGTTTCAAAAAATCTGTATACAAAACGTGGAAAAACCGGCAAAGGCCAACATGGACCACCGACTCAGTAGTTCATAATAGATCAAATTATTTTATTCAATCTTAACCTTTGGCATTAAATCTTAAGGTATTGAAAGATTTAAAGCAAAATGCCCCATTAAATTTTGAAATATTGTCGGGTTTGAGTTGTTGAGTGAGCCCTCATCTTAAGTATGGTTGTTTTATATAAACTACATTCCTTAAAATAATGCTATATGCTCAAGGTGACAAGTAACAATCTAAAATCAATAACAATCTTAAAAAGGCACCCTCCAAGAGTTTTATGATGTAGTAAGCGAACTTAATTCGTTCATGGATGCAAGAGGATACGTGGCACTAGCAACATTTCATATTTAAAATACATTATATATTACTATGACTATACTTTTAATGGAAGCTTTTGATCATTTTGATAAATTCATTACATATTTTACGATGGTTATAAATTAAGCTTTGAAAAAAAATAGTATTTGGATTTTGTAATTTGTTTTATAAATTACTAACTAATCATAAAAAAATAGTATTTGGGTTTTGAAATTTGTTTTATAAATATGTAATTGTCGTAAACCAAAGAGTATCAAATTTGTGTAATCATACAAAAAAATACTACCTAATCTAAAGAACATTTAGAATGGCACTCTCTCCCTTTTTTGTTTTCCATTTCAAACCGTAGTCGTCGCTACTTTTCTTATTCTTGATCTATAAAAAAAATGTGATTTAGGGTTAATTTTGAATCAAAATCATCCTTCTAAATTGTTTTCTTTCTCTTTTAGTTAAACAGACGATTTTCACATATACTAGGTCTTCTTTCATTTGTTTTTGTTATTTCTTCATCTTTGTGCTGTGTTTTTGATTTCACGTCTCATTGCTGTGTTTATTTGATTTAGGTTGAAAGATTAACATTGATCAAGTGCAGATTCAACCAATGCCTTTGGTTCTAGAGACTCGAATATAGTCATATTTGTAGCATATGTACTATGTTGTTTTATGTTATTAACATGTTTGTCAGAGTTTGTTTGTAAATTCATCTTTTTTGTTTTTAGCGACTTTAGATTTGTATTGTATAATTTACTATATCAATTTAAATGAATGAATATCATTTATTTTTATAAAAACAACGATTAAAATGGGAAGTATTAACATTAGCATCAGTTTTTTTTAATAAATCTACAATATTCCCCTTGAAGATATAAGGGCCGTATATTTATCCTCTTGAAATTTGTGAATCGATAAAAAAAAAACCTTGAATTTGAATTAGGCTTAATTGCACTTTTTTCCCCTGTCTTTTGCTAATTGTGCGATTTTGCACCCCCTCTTTTTTTTTGAGCGATTTTGCACCCCATCTTTTTGCCCCCTTTCTGATTTTGCACCCCATCTTTGTGTTCAATTGCACTTTTGCCCCCTATCTTTTTGCTA
>Ga0315914_1003727_pt1 | contig 23055 bp, 13 predicted proteins | sample MpolenodulesMG_FD_203920 | JGI IMG/M metagenome (GOLD analysis project Ga0315914, IMG submission 203920) | Medicago polymorpha root nodule microbial communities from Los Angeles, California, United States - elongated nodules | ecosystem: Host-associated > Plants > Roots > Nodule | place: USA...
GGAAGTATGGTAATGCAGGGGCAAAATGGGAAAAGCAGAAAAAAATAAACATTCCAATTCAATCAAATTAGTCCCTGCACACGTGGCTTCGTTCTTGCCACGCGTACAGGACAACACAGCATGCAGGGTGACAGCTCAGCATGACTAACGGAGCACTTGGACGGAGAGACCTTTTTGATGGACGTCTGACAAATTCAGGGACTAAGTTGATATTTCGCATAATTGAGGGACTAAGTTGGCCGACGCGTGAAAATTCAGGGACTAATTTGATGGTTCACTCTACACTTTATTATAAAACTATTTCTGAGAGACAGACAAATTGGAAAACTAAAATTATTGTTCTTATTAAACCACAACACAATTTTTTGTCTAAGTAAAGTTGTCTAAAATATTAAAATAGTCTTTTGTCAATAAAAAATTCATTTATGAAAAAGATATTGGTCAGCTGAGCTAAGAATATTCTTTCTTTTGTTTTTTTTTTTAAGGAATATTCTTTATTTTGTGTTTACTTTAGATTGCAGTCAAAGCCATCAACGGTTGATATATTAAAATGCATCTACTATTAACCAAACTATACGTTGACTTTTGGCTTTTCCTTTGACTAAATAGCAAGTCATTAGCCTGATCATTCTGCTGCACAATGTATGCATGCATTGCATGTTATAATAAACCAAGTGGAACTCATGTAAGCTTGTATGATATGGTACTGGCTAGTATCTTTCAATTCAATCAGTAATCTGAGATCCAACATGGATCCTTGTGAATGCAGTAGCCTCAACTTTTGCGATATAGTTTTAGTTTTTTTATATTTTTAAAGCAACAAAGCAGCATTTCAATTAAAGATGAGTGCAAGGGATACTCAACCCGGATACACAACAAAAAAAAGAGCAAAAGATTACAATATAAGAAAAGGGATCTTCTAATTTCAACTTGAAATTTCAAGGTTTTCATTGCACATGAGACATATCTTGGATATTTAACATCCTAACTGTGAAGTTTAATTTGAGTGGACAAACAATTCCAACAAGCTCTCCCCATAACTGAATTCATAAGAAACAGAATTCATAACAGTTTTGGCAGCTGATAGAAATCTGGCTACCTTAAGATTACAATATAAGAAAGTATTCCTCTAAGATTCTGTGACTAACTTCATTCAATAAGAAACAGAATTGTGATTTGTTGATTAAATTCATGTGAAAGAAAGCAAACAATTAAATGAGAGTCAAAGTGTTACCCATGCAGCAAGGAAAACAAGGGTTACATACTCTTCATAACACATCAGAACTCAAACCTAAGAAAACAATGAGTTCCAAATGTCTGGTCAGAATTTACGACGTAAATTTGATCCTGTACAGTCTATTTTATGGTGCAGCCGATTGTAGACTGTTAGATTAAGAGAGCAAAATTTCTAATTGAACAATCTACAACCAACTGCATCATAAAATCAGCAGCGCAGATGTAGAGCATCCGAGATCCTTAAGATCATATATATTGAACTTCTACTAGCATTTCTTTAGTCCTAGGCCCTAGCAAACATGTAGTGCCACATTGAGAATGATTCTGCATTAGTAATGATAAATATATGAAACCAAAGCAATTGCAAAACCTTAAATCCTGTTTTCCATAAGTACTACATTTCATTCAGTAAATTAAGGTAAATATAATACATTACATATAAATCTACAAACTATTAAGAACCTAAATTTCTCCACCCAACAACAACAAACATGCAGAATCAGTTACAATTCATAAGTATAAACCAAAGTCATAAAAATACCATCATACTGCAAGTAAAACTTTACTCTCTCATTAGTAACCTACATACATCCAAAGAAACATACTACTTCTACACTGCCTTTGTAGAGGCAACACTAATGATATATTCAATCTCCTCTGACACCTCTTTCATTGAAGGTCGATTCTGTCTTTTTTCCTCCAAACAACCCAATGCCAAAAAAGCCACAGCCTTCATAGTATCAAGCTCTATATTACTAGCTCCATTTTTCAAAACAGGATCAATAACATCAATCAACTTCTCTTCGTCCACCATCCTCTGCACATAAATTGCCAAATTCACGTCATCCGAAGCCCTGTTGAAATCTATCGCCTTCTGGGATGTCAAAAGCTCAAGCAATACAACTCCGAAACTATAAACATCACTCTTATCAGTCAATTGATAGTTTCTATAATACTCAGGATCAAGGTACCCAAGTGTCCCTTGAGCACAAGTTGAGATATGACTCATATCCGTTTGAGCTAACCGTGATAACCCGAAATCAGAAACCTTAGCATTCATCTTGAAATCCAAAAGAATGTTACTTGACTTAACATCTCTATGGTAAATTGGCGGCACTGCCATGAAGTGAAGGTATGCAAGTCCTTCAGCAGTGTCACGAGCAACGTGAAGGCGGTGATTCCAATTAAGTGAAGCACGACCCTTTGGCATTTGACCTGTATAAGAGATAAAGTTGCTTAATAGTTAGTTAAGAATTAGTTAAATTAGTTATCATTATTATCTTCTTTAATTTTAAATGGACTCGTATGCATAATTAACATGATCTTTTACATTCTTCATTAATAAATCGATCAAGTTATCAATAAATGAATATTAAATAATCACCTGTTAAATGATCCATAAGTGTTCCATTTTCTATGAACTCATAAACCAAAATTGGCTGCTCCAATTCCACGCAGCAACCAAGTAATCCAACAAGGTTTCTGTGGTTAACTTGGCATAAAATGCGAACTTCGTTGAGGACTTGATCGGTGCCTTTTGCATTTCCAATTTTAGCACATTTAACGGCTATGGCGGTGCCATCTTGAAGAAAGCCTTTGTAGACTTCTCCGTAGCCACCAATGCCGAGGAGGCGATCAGCTGAGAAGTCGTTTGTGGCTTTCTTGATCTCTTTGCCGGTGAAAAGCTTGGCTGCTCTGCCACCACCACTTGCGTTTAGAATTCCTTCACGCTCTTTGGCTAGGCGTTGTTGTGCTTCTAATATGCGTTTGTGACGTTTGTAGAGAAGAAAAGCAATTGCTGCTAGGACTAGTGCAGCTCCAACTCCACATGTTGTACCTGAATATAGTTGTTGCCATCAAATTAGGATGAATACAAAAAAATGAATATGAGAGCTCCCATTGTTCTATATTTGTTGTTTAAATTTTATTTCAAGATCTTATTCTTTCACTATGTTTTCTTTTACAATGTTTGAAAATGGATTCACCCATTTCAGAAAGAAATTTTAATTTTAATTTTTATAAATTTCAGATGAATACCATTAAGATAAATATGAAGTTCAAATTTCTTTTATTCATTTTTATGTACTCCATAGTTTAACGAGTTTCTTCAACTTTTTATTTGTCTACAGACGAAATGACAAACATCACTTAAAACTAATATACACAATTGCAAAGTTTCGAGTTCAAATTCAAATAAAAATGTATAGTCTAACAATATCGGTATCGTTAGATTAAGTAGATCTAATATATGGTTCCTTCAAGTCTTAATTATGTAACTTGTTAGTAAAAAAAAATTATGTAATTTATTTCAGACTTTCTTTCCTTTTCAACTTTAACAAGAAAGGAAAACGCGTGGTATGTTAGTTGAGATCCATATTGGCCTATTATGTTTGAAATGGCTTCATCCTTCCAAAATCAACTTGAACAAGAATAACGAAGTCAATGTTTGGCAATGTGACAGCTAGATGCAGAGAGCTCACATACACAATTGAAAGTTGAAACTAAAATCATGTATTGCAATTTTTCAATCAATTTTTCCATAATATTTTATTTTAAGGAAATGTTAACCAGTACCCTCAAGCACTTGTTAAAAAGTCAAATATAGTAATATTTTACATTGAAAATTGTGTATTCAATGTATTAAAAACTTAAATATTTTCTTTTTGGTCTAGAATTTTCTCTTTTTACTTCCTTAATCAGTGCCTACGAACACCTTTATTTTATAGATATATATCTTTGGTTGGTGATTTTATGCATGTATCTTACTCTTAAATAATAATAATAAAACATAAATATCCGAAAGAGATGGCACCTTCAATGATATCATACATTAATGTGTATATACTATATAGTAAAAAAAGTCATATTATTCAACTCTAAAAAGAGAAAGGAGAAAAAAAGGTTTGAAAAGTAAGTAAAATACCACCATACCTGCTATTATGGCTGTCTTATTACTTGAGTCACACCCATCTGGATTAAAGCAAGTAATTTCTGCATCCAAAGTCAAACCAAAACTCCAAATTAGTCAAACATCCAGAAGAAGAAAAAGAACAAGAAAAAATGGGATCATAATCCTCTACAACTCACTTTTAGCACACACCCCTTGAATAGGGTCCCACACAAGATCTCCTTTACAAAAACACCTCTTGATCCCATTAGGTGATGAACTATCAACCCCACATGTCGACGTGGCAGTATCACAATCATTCTGAGACGTGCACACAGTTTCTCTAGGTGACATCCACTGAATCTCCAAACCCGGTCTAGACCACCGGTTCACCGCAAGACCGGAGTCAAGGTTAACAAAACTGGAATAAGCACTACACCCAGAACTCCTAACACGAATCTGGTAAGAGTTACTCGACCCACCGGTTCGGTAAGTGCAACAAAGCGGACCGGTTTGGCAGGCGGAGATAGACGCGGTGGCGTTGATGTAAGCATGACAAGCACTTGCGGCGGAGCAGTTGAGAGGAGAACGAAGAAGGTCGCGTGTGCAGTTGAGGTACATGATGGTGTTGGAGCTAGTGATGTTGAACGGAAGAGTGTTGTTGAGTATGATACCTTCATGGATTTTGTCTGTGGTGGTGCATGTGTTAGGGATGAGTGGTGCTGGTTGTATTACAAAGCGTTGAGTTTGAGGGTTTATGGATTGGATTGGGTAGGAGTTGTTGACTGTGTCGAAAACTAATGTTCCGGTGGAGGTGCAGTTGATTTTGTATGATTGGTCGCCGCATGTTGGGGTGGTGCTGAGTGGGAAAGGGACGGTGGTGTTGCCGCAGGGTGGACATGGTGTGGCGGAGAAGACATGGGTGGTGCATGTTAGCAAGAGGAGTGTTGTTGTTGCAAGGAGGAAGCTCGTTGTCTTCATAGTCAAACTAATGTATGTGCAAATTTGGAAGATCAAATGTTGGTGATGTTACTTTATATATAGTTTTATAATAGTGTGATCTTGCTTTGAGATTGTAATAGATCAACTTTTATATGACTCTATTTTTTGTTCTTATCGTTGCTGTTTTTTTCATTAATTATTGTCGTTAGTTTAGTACAATACGATGTGAAGACCAACAATTGATTTATGGGCGGCTTACGTGAGTTGTTGTTTGACAAAAGTCAAAACTATATTATTTTAAGTTTTTTTTTTTGTTAGGAGCCAATAAATATATATTAATAAAAAAAGTCGAGGAGACAAGTTAATCATACGATGCGTCTAACAAAGAATCATAATACAATAAATCTATACGACATGAAACGATGTTGCAAGGTAGAATAACATAAACAAACAAACAGGTTAGTCCTCCAAACATGAAAATCCAAGGAAAGAATTAGGCATATACATCTTAAGTGAACCTTAATCAAGATATGTAAACTCCTTTTATTGAAGAACCTTGGATTTGATTCAGTTTCCAAAACTAAATATCTTCAATTGAAACTTGAAAAACAATATTATCTAACAAAGAACAACACTCCACAACCAGTTTCTCCTCCATCTCCATCCCACACCCTCAACAGTACCCCAACCTAATCTCCTTATCTCAACAACTAAAATGTTAGTATCGACATTAAGAAGAAAAGAAGCCTACTAAATCTATCTCGTAAAAGTCCTTCTTCTTGTCAAGGATTATTCTAAAATTATTTTCATCGTTACCCAGGTGACGTCCCATACCAGCTGCCCACTTGCATGCACACCTAAATCCTCTCTAACTAACACCACATAAATCTTTACCAATCAAACACCTTTGATTCACCACCTGATTCGGCTGCCCTCGACCCCATATTTGACTGCACCACAATTCCAACAATGACCTATTAAACTCTATTTTTCCGAACCCCTAAACCTCCAAAATCCTTCTCAAAAAAATCTCACCTCAGTGGATCCAGTTGATTTTGTGAGCATCCGCACCCCACCCCCTCAAAAAGAAAGATTTAAAAATAGATTTTATTTAAGAAATGAATACATGTGGGAGTCATGAAAAAGAAAAGAAAATAAATCAAAAGCGACCCATAGACAAATTTTCGCTCTTCCGTCCACATATTCTTTTGTTAATGCTTTCAAATCCAAAAAGACAAGTAGGGTGAGTTACCACTATTAACACTCAAATAGATTAACGACGCCCGAACAACGTACGATTCAAAACTTAGACAACTTCTAACAACCAAGGCTCTTCCACATTAACACAAACAAAAAGACTCTTATGAAAATTCGCTTTAAAGCTCTAATATTATCTTAGCTTTTCTCGTCTAGAAGCATCATGTTATCGACAAATTATTAAGGAGAGACTCAAAAGTTGAGTTTCGCCCGAACACCATAACTAATAAAGATACCCGCATGTACCAATGCATTTAACATCACATTACCTTCGACTGCAATAAGTAACAAAAAAAGGTGAAAGAGGATTGTCTTAATGTAATCCCTTCCCCAAATGAAATTCATCAACGTGACTTCCATTCACTACAATGCGATTCATCAAACACAATAGCGAATAATCAATGATAACCTTCTTTCTCAATGTAATTTTTGGTGCACACAATGGTATTTTTTTTTTTGAGAAAACACAGAATAGTATCTAGGTAGTTTGGTTGTATAGATACCTACGAATTTTTTACTGCTTTCTTTTTTTCACGCGGAATTCCGGTTTGGTTTGACTAAATAGCATTTTACTCTACCTATTGCAGCGATAGCGATTGACGTGTTCTGTTTAGTGCGCAATAAAGGTGGCAGATAAGCCTTTTTCGTGGTAGACGTTGACCTTCAAATTTTGGCTTGAGGCCACCAACGTATAAAAGTACAATATTGAATTGTTTTAACTAATATTATTTGTATTCTTGAAAATACACTAGACTATAAGTTGTACATATGAATCTATAAATAACGTTATTGTTGATCACCTAAAAAAAAATATAACGTTATTGTTTAATTAAAATATTTATGATTATTTTTGAATTTTTAGATAAGTTTTTAAATATAATTTACTTTCGGTTAAATCTATTTGTAGTTAAAAACTTTGGACATGTCAAGCAACATAAGATTATCAACTAATGGATTGAGAAATTATCAAATTCAAACACTAATCATCCTAGACCAATACGCAAAACAACGATGAGTATATGTATGGTGTACTCTTATCTAGTTAGTTAAGTAACTCATCAGTTACCACTAGTAGTTTATTTTGCTTGGTACAATGTTGTTGGTACTAGTAGTTTACTGCAGTAGAAACTAGAGAGTAGAACTAGAAACTGTCACCAGCATGCAATATGTAAGTTTTCATGCGAAAGCGTGAAACCGAGTTAAGCTATTTGCCAAGGGGTTGACAAGAAATAGAAAGTTGTAAGTAAAGATGTACTATAGTTGGAAAAAACATGTCCAAGTCGTAGACAAGATAAGAAGATAGTACAAGTTTGTTTTTGACCAAGCGCCACCATGCATCTAGAAGATATACTATATGAAGCCTATTCTAGATAGCTCAAAAATCATTTTGGACACTCAACAAACAATTCGTCGGATTATCTACTTTATATGTCATTCTCTCATCAAATTAAATATTTAATAAATTTAAACTTTATTTGAGAATTTGGATGATAAGAGAAAGAGAGACTTTCAGCCTTTTAGGGAATGAGAGTAAGGAAAAATAGAGAAATATTTAAACAAAATTTGAGTGTTATTGTAAGAGTATCGCTATTTGTTACGGGTGAACAAAACAACGAACAACGACGATAGAAAGAAACAAGCGGTTACAATTTTTATTTAATATTAAAATAATATAGTTATGGTGTGTAGTGAATGAAAATAATGGGTAACTTGTACTAATATCCGTCGATTTTTGTCCGTTTGCTTCATACTACACAATATTTTTCTTTTTACAAAGAATGATAAATGAATACTTATGATTAATAATATATATTTTAGTATCCACCCCTACCCTTTTACGCTTAAAATTCGTTTGAAAAAGTTAAGATGTCATCCGCCAACTTATAATTTTGTAAGATATTTCTTGAAAATCATATTTGATCACATTCATTCAGGAAACTTTGAAACTGTTTGTTTGAACTTTTTTTTTGGCAAAATGTTTATTTGAATTTATTTTATGACTTTGCGTAACTTATACAAATAGAAACCATTCGTCCAAACCAGATTTCAACTTATTTTCATAATTTTCTCCGGTAAACTTTATTTTCATTAGTTGTTTGCATTTGTGTAGAATATTCATTGTAATGAAAAGATCAGGCTATGTAATGGCATACGATTAGATGGAGTAATCATGATATCAAGCAAAATGGTTAGATGTACAGACAGTATGAACACAAAATGTATATCTGCAAACCAATTATTTATTCAACTTTCGTCATAACTCATAAGTTTTGGTCAAAAATCTTCCGTCATAAGTGAGATTGCCGAATAATTTGAAAATAAATATATTATTAGTTTATATGTCAAGTCAAATAACCTTTCAAAAAAAATAAAAAGTAAGTCAAATGAGAAAAAGAAACAAGCAAAACACCCTCTCAAAAAAAAAAAAAAACTTCTGAGGAAAACACTAAAATTTGCATTTGAATAAAGTTACGATTTCAGCCCAGGCATTAAACATTGACGAATTCTGCCCTTTACCCAAACGGTTTTGTTCATTCCTAAAGTAAATGTCCAAAATACCCCTACGCATGTTAACTCCCGCTAGCGTTAACTCTGCTTGAGTTAAGTCACGTTGAAAAAAACATAAATTTTTCAAGCATACAATTCTCCCTCTTCAGTACCTATACATTTTCAATCATCCCACACACCCTTTTTATTGCATCAATTTATTTATAGCAGTACATGAATTCATGGCAGCACGGTTTCGTTTGTGAAAATTTATGATTCATGAATTCAATTAGCCATACATGAATTCATAGTAGTACTGTTTACTGATACGTTTCTGAAAATTAGCGATACATGAATTGCATCAATTAGCGATACATAATTCTGGAAGCATGTTTCAACGTGACTTGACTTAAGTCACGTTTGTTGTAATTTGAGCGTGAGTTAACCTGCGTAAGGATAATTCGAACATTTACTTTGAAAATGAGCAAATCCATTTGGGTAAAGAGCAGAATTCAACAGTGACTTCAAAGGCCAGCTTGTATATACTAATCTATAAAATCTACCATACCCCCACAGCTTCATGTTAGGACTCAGTAATCAGTATACCAACTTACAAACAAGGTATCTAATTAATTATAAACTTACATATACACTTTGAAATATAATGTTACATAGATGAAAAGGACCCAAAATTCCCTTCCCACATACCAGAAATTACTATCCGTGTTGTTAATAGCTAGAGCCAGTCATGGTAATTTACACCATGAAAGAATACAAAGCTTATGTGCATATTTATTCCACTACTGTATGTACACATACATATAACTTGGTGATTTACCCTTTTTACCAAATAAAATGAAGATCTAGCTAACAAAATTGGGTCGAGCAAGCCATGGCATCAAGTCGGTGACTCAGCCAAAAGAAGAGTGTGCCACCAACCACATGCAACGTTTTTAGCTACACAACCTTCTATTGCGACTTCAGATGGAATGTTTCGGTCAATCACGTCCCCAAGGCCGAGCTGTCAACCAAAAATTGCGACTTAGACAACACTATGATACCATACCAATTATATATTTTCCGTTATTTCACCAACCTATAACATTATCACTTAAATACATATGTCAGGTAGAACTTTCAATAATGCTTATTTCTAAAATATGAAATAAAAATGGCAGTGCAATATACTCACCTGTCCATATTTGTTCCATCCCCAGCTGAAGACTTTTCCATTATCTTGAAGAAACAAAAGGAAAACTAGTGATAATCTATTAATGATAGGGCATGCAAGTAACAGATGTTTTATATTTCCAACGTAATCAAGAAGATACGAAATTGATTAGTTAATGATGTATATTACATTTTACAATTCATACAGCCAACGCTCAAAATATTATTCAAATAACTAAACTAGCACAAATGTCATTGTTGACTTTTGATAAATTCAACTGGCATGAGGGGAAGAAAAGAGTAAAGGAAACACAGCTAGGGTTTGTATTAACATTGGTCGCCAATGTAACTAGAATAAGACTCTACACACTTCACTTGGGCTAATTAGACAGCGTCTAAAACTCTCTTCGCTCGGTTGTTACTTCTCCACCCTCTATCTTCTCTTTTCCCTTCTATTTTTAATTGCTTGCCCCCCTTACTTCCTATATATGTTCGTAATGTTTACATTTGGTTAGTATAATAGTTAGTAGTTATATCATCATTAACCACTCTCTTCTTTATCCCTTTTCAGACACACCCTCTTACCGTGAGGCCTGATATCAACTTCACAAGATTATAGAATATATTCACCTCCACCATTTCACAATCGTACTAGCATCCTTCATCTTTTACAAAGGAAATAAAAAACAGTCCCATTATTTTCCATCGCTCTAGTTGGTTGCGTTGGCAAAGGATAATGTTAATTGAACTTGAGGGAAAAACCCTGTCTCTTTTGATGGAATCCATTTTGGAACAAACAAAAACAGAAGGAAGATGCAAGCATAGTACTTGATCGACAGTACCTTCTAGATTTCATTTAAGGAATTTTATTTAAAATTATACATGAATTCAAGTCTAGCAGCCTTTAGAGATGCACTAAAGTAAATTCAACTGTGGAACGATTGCTTTGCCAATGAAGATACCAAAATGACATACACAGGTTATGGCATACCTGTTACTAGAGCAGTGTGACGAGCCCCACAAGATATGGTCTTTACATTCACATTTTCCAAGCTCGGACAATCCAGCAGTCTTGGTAGAGTCTGCCTCACAATTAAAAACAAATATCACATAATACCCAATAAAACTGAGTATGTAGCTTAAGGTGACACCAATAAAGATATAGTCATGGTACACTGGACAACAATATAAGATCCATTTATGAAAAGCTAAAAAAATGTGGTTTTCAGATTGTGTAAAAGATTTTTTTTAGAGATTCTGATTCTTCAGAAACGCTAAAGCCAAACCTCCTACAAATTCTTACAAACTGAGTTTTTATACAGAAGTGATTTCTTAAGTAAAATTCCCAAACAAATGGGATCATAATCATACCATTATATATCGTTTCAAATTTTAGCGACAATAAGAGTGGGGGTGTGGGTCATCTGTGGGATGGCTAGGGTGTACCTCAGCTTGATCAGAACCAGTTCCCAGCTGCCCAAACTGGTTCCCACCAAATGCATATACATCACCATCAGCAGATGTACAGACAGTATGCCACAAACCGGCAGCAATTCCCTCTATTTGAATGCCCAATAAGGAAGATACGCAGGTTGGACTTAGTTCATCGTCGGTGCTTCCTTGCCCGCACTTTTCCAAAACAAGATAACGAAATTTAGTATAACAAGCAAAATCATGCATCAACAAAGAAAGCTATCAAAAAGATAAATATTGGAACAGATTATCCCTTGTTAGAGTGAACCTCATCTTCAACATCTACATTGCTTTTGGTCTCTCATATTCTACTTACCTACATGTTGATCCCTAGAGAATGGTTAAAAATTGAAAACAAGAAGTGTTGTTGTAAGCAAATAAAAAACCCATGAATGTAGGTGCCTTTTGTAAATACACAGTGCCAAGGAAGTACTAGACAGCAAAATCAAAAAGATGTTGGTGACATGCAAATTAAGCAATAAAGTTAACACCAATATAGAGCAACAGCTGATACATCTTGTATCAAGAAAACACATGGAGACCAGTAAGGTGAACTGCATGGTCTTCCTTAAGAGAAATTCAGCACTGCAATCTGCTTTCTAAAATTAAGATCCAAGCAAACTACCACAGGTAAGAACACACCAGGGGATTTTATTTACAATAATACAGCCAAAACTTGCTAAATAGGTAAACTCTGCATGTGTAATGCTGGTTAACAATATCCTTAGTTAGGTAACCACATACGATAGGGAATATGCACCTAACTGAAAATAATTTATACTGCCAGCTAGGATATGCAAGTAGAGAAAACGCTCCATAAGTTTCACTAATCACCTGTCCATAAAGTCCCCAACCAAACGCAAGCACAGCTCCAGCATCTGTCATTTCAGCAGGCAGATATTTGAAAATCAGTATGTAAATGACCAAAAATAGTTGAGAACAATTCTAGGACACAATAAGAAACTATGGAAATTTGTTTAATTTTCAATGGATTAATTATTCAATTATTAATCTAGCATTAAGAAAGACAAGATTTATTGATATTTTCACTGAAGGACCTGTTGTTTCTCCCTCTCATTAAATCATACAATTCAATATCTGATTGTAAACATAGACACATTTTCTCTTTCTAAACACTTTTATCCACCAATCCTGATACCAGTCAGGTAAATTAAGCATATGGATATTCTCATTGTTGGTTCCCCAAAGAAACTAATGCAGGCTTCCTGAAAGATGTCTATTTGTGACACAAAAAGACTGACACGCACGCACCTGTGATTACTGCACTATGTCGACCACCACAGGCAATAGCCTTTATACAACTTCCAGGAATCCTAAAATTGTGTCCTTCTGAACTCATGCTTCCCTGAACCAGTGAAGAGGAATCAATGCAAGGAATAATATGAGGAGAGGACACCATACGTACTCTGGAGCCCAAACCAAGCTGCCCTTCACCTCCATAGCCCCAACCCCACACCTGTCCTATATCTGAAAAATTCAGAAAGTTACAATTAATGACATGTCTAAGACTGCATGTCTGATCTTCCATAGACAAAAGTGATGCTTCAACCAAAAGATGGCCGCATTACATGAAATTTTAAGCTCGGGAGAATAAATAGTCCATATAAAGTCAATACCTGACAATACTAGGGTATGACGCCCACCGGCAGCAACACTTGTTATCTTTACCCCTGGATTTAGTGTGACAAGACATGGCATTGCTGTTAGAATATCATCACCAGATGATGAGGTTTGAGCCGCTTGCTTTGCTGAAGAAGATACTTTCCTTCTCTTGGTACTTTCTTCTCCACTTGAAACAGTTCCTCCTGTGGATTTTGAGACTTGAGAACGAGAGCTCACTGTTGCAAAATCACTCTACATCAGTTTGTTAGATAAAGCATAAGTATCCTTCTTTGCTCATCATAAAGTGCAAAACTCTTCTTCTTTCTTTTTGGGGTTTCGAACTTCGTATCTTAAATCAGTTCCCTTCTCCAGAATCCTTTTCGTAGACCTTGGCTAAGCTTAGACCACCTCCTGGGAGGGGCAGGTATCTGTAGACAAATGTCCAGTGTAAAGAGGTTAGACATACCTTGTTCTGTCAAGAATGAACTCTGCTTTCCTTGTGCATCTTTTTCAGGACTTACCCCTTGCGAAGTTTCACCAAATACCTTCCCAGAAGGAATACATTCCTTCCATCCCCATGTGTAAACTTCTCCACAATCTACAACAGGACAGCAAAGTATACTTGTAAGATGATGCCAGTAAGAGATACAATCTCTTACTCAAATAAATATAATTTCTTGAATCATATTCGATATTCATGATTTTTTGTTTTGAATCAAAGATGAAGAGAGGCTTCAGATTAGCATTTAGGCACATTCTTCAACGCCGTAACAACTCGTACCAAAGCAGTGCGCATAATGTTGTTACAGCTCATGCCAATAATACTTTCATCATCAGCTACGATATTCATGAAATTAACAGTCAGTAAGTATTGGATGATTTGTCCAGCAAGACATTACCACTGATTCAATTTTTAATTTTTAATTTATCCCTTGTCCTTACAATAACATCAATTTTTTTCTTTGGCAAGCAAGATAAAGAAACAAAGCTTACCCGTCGCAGCAACACAATGTGCCCATGCAGAAGCAGCTTTTACAATAGACACTTCATTCGGAAGAGGGAAAGGCTCTGGAGTTTCCTTCACAAATAAAATTATAAAATGTTGGTAAACAAACCAAAAAAAAAAAAACCGGAGCCAATATCATTCTATATGGCTCTGCATTACCCCGTGCTTGCCCGATGTCACATAACTTTGGCCTAGATCATCTGTCGAACCCCATGTTATAAGCTTTCCCGATTCTGATTAAGGAAGAAAATATGAGCAATGATGAATCATTTTAAGTTTTCAATAATAAAATGTACTTAAAAGAAAGAGATCCAAAAGAGATAGAGTGATGGAAAGATGTGCATTGTCATAACTTTCTCAAAAAAACGTTCATGGCCCTAGTAATACGGAGTTCAGCCCAATGTTTGGTCAAAGATTGTTGCGGAATCGAATTTCATGCCCCAAATCAATTCGACCTTGATTGAAATAATTTAAATTAAAAAGGGTTAATTAAGTAAATGATCTCTATAAATATTAATAATCAGATTTTCGTTTTTAGTCCTTACAAAAAACTGCATTTTCCTTTAGCATTTTTAACGGACAATTTAGCCGGGGACAAGAACTGCCGATTGAAAATTTTACAAGGATTAAAAATGTTGACGAAAGATTTTACAGACCATGTGAATTTTTTGTTGTAATAATTAAAAACGAAATTTTGTATATTTACTGTCCATTTACTTAATTAACCCAGTTAAAAATAATAACAATAACAATAAAAAAATTAGGCTAAGAAACACAATCAAATAAACACATATATTACTAAGAAGAGGAATGATATTTTGACATCCAATTTCCAACAATTTTTAGTGACAACGTTTTTCTTCTCTTTTTATTGGACAAGAACAAATAGAGAGAGAGAAAAAAAAAGGAAGGGAGAGAATAGATGTTCAAATATCATTTCTCTATTAAGAATAACCGAAAATATCTCAATGAATTTCTCACTTAATTAAAATGGAAATGAAACACACAATGCAAATTTCATCATTTCAAGCTTCTTAAATTGAAAATCAAAATCCACAACTAAGTAAAAAATCAAAATCAAAATCAACAAATAAGTAAAAAATGGAAGTAAATTGAAAATGATAAAATACCAGATATAGCCATGGCAAATCCACAACCACCACCAGAAACATCCTTCCAGTTATAACCAGCAGACGACGCCGGAACCCTAACAAGTACCGGCGTCAATAACGGCGTCCTTTGCGGCAAAGCTCCTGGTAAATAGCCCCACATGTAAACCATTTTCTCCTTCATTTCACACCCTTCACCATTCATGATTATGATTTTCCCAATGCAGTTAATTTCAAAACTGTTCCGTGGCGGTTTCTCAGAGAAACTTTGAAGAGTGAAAGAAACAATTGACCTAAATGCGTTGTCTTCGTTGCTTCGTTAAAAAGAGGGTGTATCATTTTCACTGGAATGCGTGCGCCACGTAGGATTGTCACGTGGTTCAACTAACACGTGGCGTGATGTAAGCCGTTATTTTCTTCGTTGATTTGTGGCCACGAATTTTAAAGAAGTTTCTGGAATGTATGAAAAGTCCAAAAATTATAGGGCCGTGTGCTTTAAGAGCACCTACGTGGGGGTTCGTTTTATTGCCACGTGTTGTTTGGTCCTTTAAGTGACAATCATTAAGTTTTATTACGGTTTGGCACGTCATCGATGGGCCCATGAAGGTGCTCCAATGAAGTTGAGTTTGGTGGGTGGGAAATGAGAATGGGATGTGAGTTAGAATAGTGTTATTTTTGGCAATTCAAATGATTTATGCAATTGGACAAATTTGAGCTAAGATTCTTGTGGTTAAGTGACTTAGATGTGTCCTTATTTTCCTTTCCTACTCCAAGGACAAACGATATATACTTTGAAATAATTAATTATGAAATGGAATAACAAGGTAATATTTTATGGATGAATAATATTATTTGAAAAGAAAGAAAGAAAAAAAACGACTTTTGAGAATAGTTTATAAAAGAAAAGTGTTAGCTTGTACTCTCAAAGTTAAGAAACTAAAGATAAAAATATTTTGTTGTAAATTGTGCATTCAATATTCTCAGGCACGGATCTAGTGTGGGGGCAATGAGGTCAAACGACCTCACTTGTCTCCACATGTGTATTGTATTTTTAACCTAAAATTAGATATATATCTAGTTTGACCCCTCTTTATATAGTACTATTGTCTTCACATAGTCTATTTATTACACTACAAAAAATTATAAAAACTAAGAAGGATCCTAATGAGTGTTCTAAGAGCACTAGTTAATAAATTAAAAGGAGTAATTTTTTTTATAAAAAGCTGTTATAATCATTACATTCATAAAAATAACGCTTATTTTTAAGATAAAAATTTCTTTTATGAAATCTTTAACCAAGTATCTAAGAGCATATGGTTGGCAAGACCATAAAACTATTATTATAATATAAATTATTCTTATATTTGTTGAAAAAGATTGTGACTGACGCTACGTCGGTGGTGAAAAAATAATTAATTATGGTTATATTTTTTATACTCTGCTAAAAATGGGCAAATATGTAAAAAAAAAATCAACATTTTAGCGCAATTATAAATATAACTTGTATAATTTTCGCACGCTTACGCGTTTATAAAGTTTTATATAAATTTTTATGATATAACTTGACCCCACTTATTAAAATTTCTGGATCCGTCACTGAATATTCTAGAAATTTAAAATCTTATCTTTTCAAGACATAATTTATGATTTAATTTAATTTTTAAATTTTTAACTTGTGCATTAAGGGCACAAGTTAACACTAACCGTTTTTTAAAAAAATTTGTTTTTTTTTAATCAGCAAATATTATTCTCGTCGAATTTTTGTAAGACATGCAGGAAAAAATACAAACAAAGGAAAGCAAGAAAAAAAATAGTTAGAAAGATATCTTACATGTGCATAACACCTTTCGTACCACCAAAAGCCAATAAAGCTAGCATTAGAGGGAACAAAAACACCCAAAAAGCATTGGAGCAAGTCAAGAAATTCATTTATCATACATAATTTATTTATTTTTTAATAAAAGAGGATTGACGTCTAAAAGTGAATAAGAACTATATAGTTACATGAATGGTTTTAAGCATGTAAGTCTTAGAAATGACATAAAAAGGAGACTGAAGACCTCACTGTGAGGTGTTTCCATAACATGAAAGTTAAAAGAATTCAAAGAGAAATTAAGATTAACTAACCAATTATTCTTCAAAAAGATTAACTAACCAATCGGAACTCTTATTTTCTTCTCAATATATATGATTGAAATTCATCAGCCAATATGCACTCTTGTCATACATGTCATGTTAATTTAGAAGAGAGATAAAAATAAACGAGTCTTATAAATCTATCATTTGTGTCTACATCTTTCGTAAATTATTAATAGATTAATGAATTATTTTGATCTATCAAAATTCAAATCCATTCAACCTATTCTTTTTACTACCCCTGGATTTAAGTGAGCTCTTGGACTCGATTAATCTAACTTTGTTCTATAAAAAACAAATAATAACAAAAGTGAGCTTAATCTCAATTTTCTTAAATGACTCATTTTTCAATTTCATGTATGAGACACATCAATATGTAGCCTGAGTTTGACACTTCAATTATATGTAGCATGACTTTAACTTTATACAAGATTTCATTCCAATTTTATGGAAGACAAGGACCAATCCAAACTGAGATCCTCACACATATGTAGAAATGGTCAAAATAGTTTTGTTAAAAAGAATGTGGAACTCTCAACACATTTGTTATTGGACATCTCTATTGGACATCTCAAGAGTGACTAAAGTATATGTTCCAATTTCATACCATTATAAAAATTTAAATCATACAAAAAATTTGTGGCACCGATTGCTCACACCACTTTCAAAAAAATTATAAATTACCAAGTATGTTTTAAATTTATTTATATTAATATACTCAATATGCGATGATTATAGATCTTATTAACAAATTACTTCCCTAAAATAAAGTTTTAAATTAAGTTTGTATTCAATTAGAATTAGAATTAGAATAAAGGATGAACATTTGTTTAGCAAAAGTTTATCAAAACTACGACATTTACAATTAGATAAAAAGTATATATATATATATATATATATATATATATATATATATATATTCAACCAAAATTCATAAGTATCATTGTATTCATATTTAAATTTTATAATTTAACGAGTCTACATGTCATCTATCAGAAAAGATTATGACAAAGGAGCAGTTAAAAAATAGGTCCATTTTCAGGATGGTTCCATTATAACGTGGCTATCAAGCTTCAGTTATTAACTTTATTGATTGATTCATCAGCCCTGTGGTTAATAAGAATAGCAGAGAAATAATTGATGTGGTCGGGTCCATGGTAAAACGATGTGTAACTAACTCTTCACTTTGCGTTAAAAAAAACAAAAAACTCATCACGATCAAAATTATATTTATGAAGTTATGAACGAAGAATTCGTGAGAAGCTAGAACCGTTGGATGTTTATTCACAATCATTGGACTGTGTTCCTGGTATGAAATCTTGTGGCAAAGAAGAGGTGATGTTTTATCCATATTTGATGTCGGCATGATTGTACGATTTCTTATCATTGAATGATGGTTCTCAATTATTATATAATTGACAAAATGTATAAATAATTTAAACATGTGATATGATTGTTGAAATGTCTATTTTTATGATACGAATCACAGAAGAATTAAGATGGTTAAGACAATGATACGAGAATGAAGAGAAATAGTAGTCCATTTTGTATGATTAAAAGAAGAAATAATGTGCACAACTTCAACAAAAGTTTTAAAATTATTATTTAGTTGGATGTTTTGATTGGGGTTCGAACTTTAGTTTATGTGTTTGAGTTTTTAATGACTATTGTTATTTCATTTATCTAAAAAATAGAAATAATAAACCATGCTTTAATTGTATTAGTACACATTGGAATCAAGGTGATTTGATCATTCTGTTGTTTATAGTGATTTTGGTAGTTAATTGTGATTTTGTCAAACTTAGCATGCATCCAAACATGCAATTATAATGTTCTTTGTTTTAGTTTAATGGAAAAGGAAAACAAAAAAAAGATCATTTATATTTCAAATTGTGGCTTGAATTTTATAGACATTATGCAAATAATTTGGCTTCTCGTCTAGGGATGATAACAGAAATGGTTTGCTAGAGTTTCTCTTTTACTTGCATTTTTTTTGAGGCAGCTAGAGTATCTGTAAACTAAAATATCAAATTTCTTTAAATAATAGACCATTTTGTTTCTAATATTCAGAGAAATGTTGTTTAATTGAATTTGTGATTTTGTATGTATAGAGTATTGTAAGATTATAGACTTATTTGTAACGACTGAAAATTGATGACTGAAATTGCTCAAAAACAATTGGTCAAAAAACTATTGAAAAACTAAAATTAGACATTTCTCACAATCACAAAATCTGATCAGTTTCAAAAATAAAGGAAAATTTGATTGACCTGAAAACTAACATAGACCACAGTCTACATTAAAATAAATAAATAAAAAATGATAAATGATAAAAAAAAAATGCCTTTAAATCATTGTGCAAGTGACCAAAAGAAATAGTTTTTGCATAGAAAAGGTATAATGTGTGGTTTGAATTGATGGTCTCTGGTGCATTAGATTTTGTACCATAAAAACGAGTTGGTTGCGAAGCTTGAAATTTTTTCAATACAAACTTAATCTCATAACTAAAACGAGTTGATTTGGAATTAGCCTACACTAAGACCATCTTATCAAAGACCGTCTTATCAAATAGAGGACCTTCAACCTCGAGTTCTTATCTGCAGCAGGGCTGGCAATGGCAACGTCACTTTTCGTAAGCTCGCGATGATCAATATCTATTAGAGAAATCCAAAATATCGCGAGAGAATGTCTTATGAATCCTTCACGACTTAACACCACTACTGTCTTATGAAACCACACCTTAACTACAATCTTTTCTTACTTTCTATTCTATTCAACAAACCATTCAGCTATTTGCCTATTTCATGTCTGAACACTCCATAGATACATGACAGATAGACAAGGTCACGCAACAAAACCCAGTTACCTATATAGGGGAAACAAAATGGGGATAGGTCTACCATTCATCTATATAACTTCAAAAGGAAACATGTTTTCTTCCAAGACATCATTGTAAAAACAAATATATCAACTATTTTACTAGTATTCATATTAAACTCATCAAACATGATATACCCTACATTTGAAATTTGGAACTGATCCAATGTCTGATTATAGTTGAAAATGTTGTCCAGAGTAGCCCTTTGAGACAAGGTAGGAAGGGTAGAAACTTCACAAATAGAAGTTGTGCAATCAGGTAAAAAGAAAACCGAGAATCACTCGTATTGACACAGTTTCATAACTTTTCAAGGTTGAAGATACAGATTTTAAATTAATTTTACGTACGCCTCCTGACACGCCTGCCAATTGGATTAGTTGATTATGATGCCCCTCCTCCATCTGCTATATCTTGCCTGTATATGCTACTGCCACTTCTTTTCCTGCTCAACGTCTGACCTGAGTTATCATCCACTGATGCAAATGTCTCCAGCAATTCTAATAACATTGAAGGATAGCTCTCTTTTAAATGCAAAAAAGCTTCTGATTGCATTACAGCTGCACAAAGCATAATAAATAATAATCCATCAATAAGTATTGAAAAGTTGAGATTTCAATGGTTCGAAAAGGCGCTACGAGCAAGATTTAAATTTAAATTCATATAGCGTATGCAGTGAGCAAAATTTAAATTAAAATAACAAGTGATAAAAACCTCAAATATATTGTTTCTGAACAGCGAGAAAACATTTATTCCAAGACTAGAAGAAGCCTTCAAAAATCTAGAAAGTGACTCAATCAATGACAAATATATGCAAGATGAGAATGGAAGAAGCCTCAAACAAACCCCATTTAAGAATAATTTCAAGAACTTGAAATTCAACACCAAATTCCAAACAATTTTCAAATACACTAGAGGGTAACACCAAATAAAAGTTACTTTCTCAACATAAATTGACAGAAGCCATGGTCATTAGAGGGTAACACCAAATAAAAGTTACTTTCTCAACATAAACCAGGGAACAATGGAGACTGATAGTTAAAACAATTATTGTTTAATAAACTTCAGATATCAAATAAAACTAGGGGTCAGACCAACAGATGTCATACCAACCATAACTGAATCTAGACCTGTCTTCGTCCATTTGAGCCTTCAGTTTGGTTAGATGACAGTTTCGTTGGGTAGTTTGATTCAGTTTAGGGTCAATATCTTTCACTGTTGAAACTTTATTCTTGTTCACTACTCCACATTTCCATTAACATGAGCAGCAAAAATCCACGAGTTTGTAACAGAGAAAACGAGAAATAAGAAAGACATTAAAAAGAGCAAGAAAGAGATCAGAGCCATGGGATTCAAATGGGGCCAGGCTCACGATGCGACTGGTGGGAGACGCATAGTTGCCACTGCTCGAGGCCACAGACAAAGACTTTGAATGAGGCTCAGTCTGAAGATGAAGAAGACGGAGCTCAAAGCAGACAAATAAGGAGACTTACAGAGAACACTTAGTAGGAAAGAACATGGCAGTCTTACAATTTGACAAAGAATCATTCGTCCTATCCCTCCTCCCTGCTTCTTTCTCATCCTCTTTAATATTTCTCATTTTTCATCCCTGGTAGTACTAGTAGTAGATTCTTTATTTTACAGAAACTGTTATGGTAGCCTTTGAAAATTAGTACTGCAATAAAGCTTTTGCTTCCCAAGCCTCAATATTTACTGGACATTTGATAGCTCATGCATCAAGAGTATAAAAAAGTTTGCCAGTTTTATTTTCCATAATACTATCGTGTAAACAAGTTATTTCACAAACTTGACGGCAATATACCTAAGCAGAAGAACACACTTTTTATGCAAGCAATGAAGACATCAGCGTTGAATGTTAGTTTGTGCACATAAACAAGGTCTAAAACAGTTCATGCAAAAAATTAAAACATGAATGTCTACATATGCACAAACACAAAGATAATCACATTCTTTTCACAAAATATCAACTTAAACTTACTTAGATAGTGTTGTATTTGGCTTCAAATTTTGTGATCTGAAGGAACAGAGAAACCGTGACACGATTTCATAAGCTTGTCACAATTTTGGTAGTGCCGAGAGCATGTTTTTTTGGATGTTCAATCGTGACACGATTTTGGGAAAACGTGTCACGATTTTCGGCTTGCTGGGCACGTCTTCAGGATAAGGTTAGTCGTACCTTGAATCGTACGCACCAAACGTGTCACGATTTGGCAAAACGTGACACGATTTTGACAGCTGAAGACTGCTATATAAGACATTCTCTCGCGATATTTTGGATTTCTCTAATAGATATTGATCATCGCGAGCTTACGAAAAGTGGTGTTGCCATTGCCAGCCCTGCTGCAGATAAGAACTCGAGGTTGAAGGTCCTCTATTTGATAAAACGTGACACGATTTTGACAGCTGAAGACTGCTATATAAATGTTTCTTTGCAGATTTTGAAGGAGAGCTTGAAGAGAGAGAAACTTGGATTACAAAGGAGGTAACTTTAGGGTTGAGTGTTTTTGTAGTGAGGTTCTCTTGGGTTGGGAAACATTGTAAACACCTTGGGTAGTGAGATTTCACCATTGGAAGGATCAAAAAGCTTCCTTTTGTATTTTTTCTTAGGATTCATTGAGAGTGTGGGTGACATGAAAATGGGTAGAAATTAGGTCTTGTTCTTTTGTGAGCTTGTAAGCTAATCTCTTGTAACTCTTTTGTATCACTTTCATCTTAGTGGATTGGAGGGCTGCTCTCTCCCCCAGAGTAGGTCATATTGGACCGAACTGGGTTACCATCTTGGTGTGTTTGTTCCTTTCTTTCATTGCTTATCTTTATTGTTTTGATTATACTT
>Ga0315914_1003728_pt1 | contig 23048 bp, 12 predicted proteins | sample MpolenodulesMG_FD_203920 | JGI IMG/M metagenome (GOLD analysis project Ga0315914, IMG submission 203920) | Medicago polymorpha root nodule microbial communities from Los Angeles, California, United States - elongated nodules | ecosystem: Host-associated > Plants > Roots > Nodule | place: USA...
AGAAGCAAACAAAAAGAGAAATACAATGGAACAAAAGAAGCCATTTGTGCATGGTGTTGCTGCTCATGCACAGATTCTGTCTCAGAAACTTCCAAGTCCATTGATCTTTGCTTTTTCAAAAGAGTGTGGAATTGTGATAATGAAGTGTTGAGATATTCATCTAATTTTCTCTTTCTATAAGGATTGGTGAATCTGACATTCTCCTCAGCACTTCTTTTCTTCTTCAACACGCCGATTCCAATTTGTGTATGTTCCTCACAAAAATGGAAATTCGGATCATTCTCGAGCAACTGAAGCTCTACTTGAATCCATTCATTTTTTAAAAGTGCTTCGTCCAGTTCACACACGAGATTTTCATAATGCTGGTTATAGAATTTAATCATTTTTTCCAGTTTCAGATCAAAGAGATATGTATGATCCGGTTGCAGCCCGCAAAAGTTAGAACTCATCCACCAATTGCCTGAAAGAGTATATTCATAGCCATTGACGCACAACTTGACTCTTAGTTCAGTATCACCATCATCATCCCCAAAAATAAAAGGTACTATAGGATCAGAGAAGAGAATAACAGAACTTATAGAAGGGATTTCTTTACGAAACCAGAAAGAAACAGTATGTCCCCAGCTTTGGTGTTGGAACCAATCAGGAATCCCCTCAGTTCCGGTTGGTAAACAAAACTCAATGCATCCAGCCTCATGTAGTTGCTGTTAGTTTAGCATAAAATACAATATTACGCGATGGATTATATATGAAACCTATATATCAAATACTAGTGCAAGAAAAAACAACAAACCTGACTCAATAGCATTCTTCTACATGAGGAAGTTAATGATTCACATCGTATTGCAGAAAATCTTTCTAGATTTGGTGGAATCCCTCTAATTTCCTCAAGAGACTTGCAATCCTCCAATCTAAGGAATCTAAGAAGGTGACATTCATTAAGACACTCAGGAATAACTTTTATATTGTTATCTGATAAGTATAGATATTTCACATTAGCACACAATGTGAGAACTGCTCGGACACATTCATCTGAGAGGTTGTTATTTGAAAGAATAAGATCTTCCACATTTGAAGCCACTTTGGAACTCAATATATCCTTATGTTTTGGCAATAATAGACGACAACCTCTAGCATAAATCATTGACAAGTTAGGCATCATAAAAATGTTACTTGAAAATCTGAGCATTCCACCCTCGTATAATGTTAAGTTACGAAGTTCACTGAGATTTTGAAATGAAAATGGTAATTCTCTTATTGAAGTTTCACTCAACATAATCTCTTGTATATTTGTCATCTTGCTTAATAATTCTGGAAAATTCTCGAGACTCTCACATTCCCTGAGTTCCAATTCCTTAAGAGAGGTCAACCGTAAGGGGGGAAAATTCTTGAGCTTCCTGCAACCCTTTGCATTTAAGACTTCAAGTTTATTTAGGTACCCAATTGAATTGTGAATTGTAATTAAATTATCACAATTTTCAAATGAGAACTTTTCTAAATTTGGAAGATGTGAGACATCGGGTATATTGGTTAAATATTTACAGAAGTTCAATGTCAAGACTTTCATTTTCTCGAACTTCTGCGTAAACACAAAGAAGAAACAAAAAATTAAAAATAGAACACTATAATCTAATGGTGAATTCAAAAATATACATTGGAAAATGAACTTATTTCACTTGCCTTGTTCAAAAAACTAGATGATAGAGAATTCGAAAGATGACTTTGCCATATCAATACTCTCAAAGTACTTGGAAGATACTTGGGACTTTTGTAGAATTGACCGCTTTTTATAATAAGTGTTTTAAGATTTGACATCTTCTTGAAGGCCATTCGATTCCAGTCTATTACGGGCTCCATTGAGTGACAATTAAGACATATCATTTCAATTTTTCCAGTTCCCTTTTAACAAAAAAGGAAAAAGAATAAACCACAATACAAATGATATATAGAGAAATATACATCTAATTAAGTGGAAAAAAACTAGAACGAGATGGTCATATATAAGTCCAAAAAGAGCCAAGTCATTGCTAAAGCTAAAATAACAAATTGTTCATAGATATCAATCTTACCGTGTTTTTCTGTAGAACATGAACTATTTCATATTGACACCATAACCTACTGCGTTCTCCAGGTTCCTTACACGATTCTTTACGGACGATTTCTTTACCCGTGTCCTCTATCAAGTCATGTAATGTCACATCAACGACATGAAAGTATCGAGTCTTAATCTCTATGAGAGATTTTTCGACCAACACTCCAACATGATGTTTTATGCAATGGCCATAATGAGCATGAAGTATCTCTTCGACCATTGTCAATCTATACCCTTTGAAGCAACAAGCTATATCCAAAAAGACACTTTGCTCCTCTTCCTCCAAAGCATCATAGCTTACTTTAAATATCTCTTGGATCTTTTTATTAGGAATCTTTTCATATCCATCTAATGTACCCTTCCATTCTTCTATGCTCTTTCCAAATAAGTTGGAACCCACTATTTCTATAACTAAGGGAAGGCCTGAAGCATATGAAACTGCACGATTTAAAACATCTTCATAACTTGAAGGAACTTTGTTATTTTTAAAAGCCATCCACTTCAACAATTCAAGCGCTTCTGTCCCATACAACCCTTCTACCGAATGCATACTTTCTATCCCATGACAGGTTAGTAAGTGTTTGTCTCGAGTGGTAATGATGACTCTGCTTCCACGACCGAACCAATCGAGTCCTCCAGCCAAAGCCTCCAGCTGCTCCAGTTTGTCGACATCATCAAGAATCAAAAGAATCTTCTTTCTATGTAGCCTTTGTTTTATGATTGTAATTCCCTCACTAACACCTCCTAACTTAATGTCCGATCTAACTGTTTTCAAAAGGAGCTCTTCCTGGAGATGTTTCAAGTTGTATGGAGTTGAATTCTCTCTCACATCTTCTAGAAAACATAAACCTTCAAATTGATCAGCAATGAAATTATAAATTGCTTTTGCAAGTGTTGATTTACCCAAGCCTCCAGTACCATAAAGTCCTACCATGTGGACCTCATCATCATATCCCTTATCGAGAAGCAATTTCACTTGTTGTACTTGGGACTGTAATCCAACAGGATATTTGGCAACATGTAAAAAAACACGATTGATCCTGTCGGAGATGTCTTTGATTATCTCCTGAATAAACTTGTACTCATATCTGTTAATCTCCAATAAGATAAGTTAGTGCATACACCAATATCAGAATCATAAATACATTATACAACTCTTAACTATTTTGACATATAAATAACTTATACTTGTTTAAAAACATAAATAAAAAAAATGTTTCCTATTTAAGCTTTAAGACGAGGTTATTGGGGAATAGAAATTAAAGAAAGAAAATATAAAGAGGCAAAACAAGATTTAAGTAAAATAGGGTACCCGGGACTATAATGGTAGCCGGACAAGTTAGCAGCTTTGGTTAGAGCCATCTTCCATTGGCGCAATCGCTCCATGTTTTTCTTGTTATTTTGGAACCTCTCTCCATACTTAACAAGATCTTCACCATAACTCCCAGTATGATGTCGCACATCAGTAGGATCCACACCAAAGAAAACAGGCAAAACTAGGCGACCCTTTGTCTCGTAGTAGTGCATGATGTGCACAAGTTCTTCCAAACAAAATGAAGAAGAGGCATAGTGGATAGAGAACACAGGAATAAAAATTCTAGATTCTTCAATGGCCTTGACAAGTGATGGTGTGATTTCTTCCCCTCTCTGAAGATCACAATCATCAATGAATGTGTGGATTCCCTTGTCATCAAGGGCCTTGTAGAGATGGCCAGTGAAACCGTCACGAGTGTCACTGCCCCTGAAGCTGAGGAACACTTGGTATGTGAAGCCATAGGAAGTTGAAGAGGAATGAGATTGCATAGCCATGAGAATTGACAGAAATTGGATGAGAAAAGAGTTTGAGTATGAATAAGTTATTGTGGTCTGAAGTCTTTAACATGTACCGTAAAACAAGGAGAAAACTTATGACAAAAATGGTCCATGAAACTACCTTGCCACTTCCTATAGCCGTGTGGACCAATATGGAAACTTCCTTCTCATCTTCAAAGTCTTCACTATAGGTTGTTAAGTTAAAATGGTTAATTAGCTATCCAACTCTAACATAACAAATTTATATTTCATTCCAAATGTGACGAGCTCTGGCCTTGGAAAACTGACTTTAAATTTAAATGAAGTTGTTCCGTGGACTCCCAAATAAGACATGAATAGCAAATTTAAAACAGAATAATAATGAAGTTTATTATACTTTCTTTATCAATTGTGTTATTTCAACTTCAAAATATATACTCCCTCGCTCCAGTACTTATTATAAGAAAAATCAAGAAACATCAAAATCAATAATACAATCATCAATTATTGTAATTATTTTGAATATTTTTACAAATATACCTTTATAAAAGATTGTGAAACGTAAAATACATCTACTAATACTCTCTCCGTTATCAATTATAAGTAAATTTAACTTTTTAGGTTCATTCAATTAATGATGTATGTGGTCCATAATATAGATCACATACATCATTAATTAAATAAACCTAAAAAGTAAAATTTGCTTATAATTAACAAAGGAGGGAGTATTAAAAAGATAAACACTAAATTAGGGGTATGTAAACAATAGCTATATCTTAAAAGTTGTGACATTTTATTATAAATAGAACCAAATATTATTTTTTTAAAATTTTTTTTCTTATAAATAGGATCGGATGCAGTATGTAACATCATATGTACTTCGCTTTATCTATCACACATTTCGAAACACACTAGACGATGCCGCATTTGATATCATCTTTGTATCTCCAATAATTATACCCTTTTTTTACTAATTCAGTCATGTTTATCATTGTTGATGTTAATTTTTACTAACTTTTTTTTTAGGAAGCTAAATTAGCTTATCTAAATTGACACCGGAGAGAATCGAACCTGAGATCTCGAGGAGGAGCACACTCCCATATCCCAAACCAATACCACTAGGCCAACCCAAGAGGGTTAAATTCACGTTAAAATCATAAAAAAGCTTAATATTTTCCCTCACTTTTTTCCCTCAAGTTTTCATCCTATTATTAATAGGACCATGTACTTTTATTTTGCTCAACAGTACACTTTTACAAAGGGGCGACCTTCCCTCCCATTTCCTATCTTCTGGATAGCAATGTGAATGTCTTAAAGAAGAAGAAAAAAAAGGAAAAAGTTGAACGGAGAGATTAAGTGATATTTGGTTTGTGATTAATGAATATTATGTATATTTCAAAACTTGAAAGTAATGTATATTTTAACACTTCAAAATCGTGTTCAGTTGTGACACTTTGTTATATTCATTATCCATCTAATAAACATAATTAACTACCATCCAATTTATTACCGAAATTTGATGTCAAATTTGTGTCAAAATAACACAAATCATATTTAAAATAGGGAACACTTATCAACAAGGACATATGAGGTTAACAAGGGTGACAAGGTACTAAATTGACTCAAATACAAAAGGAACATCCTCAAACAATAATTTTGAATCAATATCTTGGGAGATAAATTAAGAAATATATTACAAACTTTTAATACCATTTGGACAGTTTCTTTCTAATGAGGCATTGTTTGAACACAAGGTATGACATCACAGTAATATATGGACTTCTAATCTAAAGATTTTTGACAGAGTGAAAATAACTTTACCAAAAATACTGTAAAGAATACAATACAAGTATTTTCTGCATTAAGACATCTAAGTTCAATCATTTCAAGTACCTGTTCTTTCCCAGTTGTTGAGCTTACTCGATGCTTTCCCAATTAAAAAACATATAACCTGTTATGTTTGTGAAAGAATTATTTATCCATATTGTAATGGAGAGTTTTCCAAAAGGACTAAACTTAGGTACAGTTCCATACCTACAGGTTTTACTGTTTTCAACTATGAAAGCATAACCACCTATAACTTCCAATATCCATAATTTATGGGATGCAATTTATATAGGAACAGTTTTTCAAAAACAGCACCTAAGTTATTTTCTTTCCAAAATTATGAATAACTAGTTACCTGTAGGGTACATCTTCAAAATAACATATGCAATACCAAGGTTGTACTCAGTTATGCTGAATTCAAGCTGCAATAATAGCCAATCTCATACCTCATTATGGATGGGTTAAGATTCTCCTAAATCCAAGCATTCAGTAGAAGGGAGTTACTAATGTATATTTTTTTAGATATATTGATATACCCCAAATCCAAACACAAGAAGCATCCGGAATGGTGCCAAAAAATACAGGAAAACTGCACCAGGAGGTTGAGGTATCAAAGCAAAATAATGAAAGAAAAGAACAACAGTGCCTACACAAACTGAAGCATAGCTGATAGCAAATTGCCCAAAAGCTAGTACACGCCCAACTCGAAAAAACAGCCTGCTACCAAAACAGAACAGGGCACTCACACGAAACAGAATGGCATTCCCAGATAAAAAATGAACTGAGACAGAAGCAGACCTACAGACACCCAATTAACTGCTACATAGGCTATTAATGCCTAACCGCTAAATCTCTGCAATCATCGAGGCAAACAATTAATATGATTCCAAGACCACTCGTACAAGAGAAGAGACACGGGGTTTTTGTCATCCTTCCTAAGTACCAACACCACACCAATACTTTTATTTCATCAACTACTTCTATCGCCAACAGCACACGGCTATTAAATAGACGGTCGTTTCTTGCCTTCCAAATCAACTTCAGACCACTTTTTAATCTTTTACAACTGCCGGTCCTGGTTATATTGTAGGGGTTAAAAGGACAACACCCAGCCACTGGAACACTGCCAGCCAGATATCAGAAGCATAATTGCAATGCAGAATAAGTGAACAGAATTTTCCATCAACTCCTCACAGAGAATACAGTCCAAGACTCTGAATGTGGAATAATTGGGTCAAATTTTTTCAGTGGAGCAATCCAAACTAAATTGGTGTTATTTTAATCTTTAGATCAAATGGCTGTCTCAAAATCAATCCAAATTTTTAACTTCTACGTAGAGTCTGCTAATGGGTGAAAAAAGGCGGTCACCTTTCATTCCTCGGGAATGAACAGTTCCTTAGGGGGGGAGGTATTGAATTGAAATTTTGAAGGATTTTAAAGGACTTCTTAGTTATAAAAAAATCTCTCGGTCTGGTGGTATTCAATTAGGATTTTCAAGATTTTTTAAAGAATCCAACAAAATTTGGTGGTATTTAATCAAGATTTTTCACAACTTAAAAATTATCTTTGGTATTAAAAAATGTATAGATTTCAATGGATATACAAAGACCTGAGATTTCTTGAGATTCTTTTTACTCCAAATATATGTTACTATTAACATCCTCTTTCACTTTTTTCTTTTCTTTTCTTTTCTTCTCTGGACTCAACTCTTTCATTGTTTTTTTTTTCCTTTCGTCATTATGTCATTTTTTTTTTAATCTTTTTTTTTTCAGATTTTTGTGATTCACTCCGGTTTTATTTCTTGACTAAGTAGTTGTCGTCGTTGAACACATTATTTTATTTTTTAACTCAAGATCACGTCACTACATGTTTATTTTTTTTTTTTTGGTGTTCATTCTATCAGTATCAGTATTTTTTTTTTTAAGAAATAAAAGTTTTGATTTTATTATTATATTAGTAGTCAATCTTATAGTTATGAATATTGTTATCGTAAATTTAAAAATTCTATTAATTCTTTTTTTTTTTCATGCAAACCTTTGATTTTTTAATATCTTTGTTCATCCACTCTTGTAATTTTGAATTTTTGCTAAAATTTGACAAAGTCATTTTAAATTTTAGAATTCTCACAAAGTACTTCCAAATCTTAAAAGTCTATAAGTTAAAATTATGTGTTCAAAATCTTTACATTGAAATCTGTATTATAAATCCATTAAAATCATGTGTTCAAAATCAGTATTATAAATCCATTAGAATCATGTGTTCAAAATCCTAATTGTAAAAAATCATTACAAAAAGTCTTTTAAAATCCAACAAAATCCATTAAAATCATGTGTTCAAAATCCTAGTTGTAAAAAGTCATTACAAAAAGTCTTTTAAAATCCAAAAAAATCAATATAATCACACAAAATCTTTTAAAATCTTTAAGATTTTGTTTGCCAAAAAAATCTTTTAAAATCTCAATCCAATACACCCCCTTAATACCCCCTTTCATGCTCATCTAAAATGGCTTTGAAATCTCATCGGTACTCTCAATCAGCTCCTTAATTACGTCCCAAAGATGTTGACAAGTGACTAGTAAGGGATGCATAAATTATAAATAATAATAGTAGGGAGCCAATGAGGTTGGTTCCTCCCACCACTATCATATCATATGCAAAGTGCTTATAAGAAAATGTTATTAATTTTTGTTAAAGAAGCTACATCTTCACTTCATATTATCAATCAAAGAACTTAAAAGAAAATCTGGGGCAGTAGGATAAAATAGGGGATGGCTTTACAGACAGAAGCTCTATCGAAGCCATGAGTACCTCTATTTGAATACCTCTTCATATTATGTCTTATAATTGGAGTGAATGGCTAAGTACTATAAAAATGTCTCCTCTTAAAAGAAATGAAAAATAATTGAATTGTGTTGGACCATTATGGCCTCAATCATGTAGGCGGTGGTTCAGCCCAGAATATTTAGATATCATTCTGTTGTAATCTTCATTCTTAAACAGCCACTATTATTATTAGACCAAAAAAAAAAACTCTAGTATCTGCTCCAACGCTTATTATACACCAACGCGTTTAGAAGAAGTGTGAAATATCAATTTATATCTTATATCATTGTTTTGATAGAAGGAAAGGAAATTTCTGTTTCTTTTTTTTTTTTGGTTGGAGAGGTTTAATCACAATTGTATTGATAAATTAAACAATCAATACCAATCTCATTTAAACCTCGTTTATATGTTTAGTGGGTAAGCACGATTATGAAATGCGAATACAGTATTAAATATATCCACAAACAAACGTGCGATAACGTGTAAACAAAAAAGATACCAAAAAAAATTAAAATGACAAACATGTAAAGCAACAATAGCTATTTTCATAGCAACATTAGCTACATTTAACCAAAATAGAAAAAAGACATGTGATAACAAACAGCAAAAATAAGATATGATGCCCAGATAACAGGACTTCAAATACATAAAACTTATTTCAATTTTGTCTCCCTCAGCAACTTTCTCACTCCTTCTCCCTAGTCAGGGATTTAAAAAAAATCCCAAACCAGTTAAGAGTGCAACTATTGAAATGCGACTAAAATCGTTCTCAATAATCAAAATTTCATAATAGTAATCAAATCGGGAGAATCACTTAATGAAAATCAGGCTTCTCTGGGTAAGTGCAGCCAGACCTTTGGATGATAACATTTGCTGCATAACACCCAGCTCTCACACATTCTTCAATAGGCTTCTCCTGAACCAATTGTGAAAGAAATCCTCCAACAAAGGCATCTCCTGCAAAAACAAAAGGAAATAATATTACGACTAGCACGTAACATCAATCACAAATTGACCTTGAATGGGAACTCATAAGCACAACTAAATATATTACTATTGTCAACAATTAACTACGAAAAGCAATCGGGCAATACCTGCTCCATTGGTATCAACTAATTTCTCTTTAGGTAATAGTATAACAGGGTACAATGTCACTTTCCCATCTTGAGCAACACATACAGGATCAGCACCCTGTGTGATAACAGTAATCCTTTTGCGTGCCTCTGATGCCTTTGGCAACTGGGATATCTTTAAAGCTATCTCCTCCACATTTTCAGTCTGGTCAACAGGAAAAGAACCAAGATGAGTTACTAAATGAAATGTAAAAGCAAAACTGCAAGGGTACAGATCTGCAAAGTAATGATTTACCTCCCAGCCATGAACTTTGGAAAATGTTCTTGCTTCAGTCTCATTTCCAAAAACATAGTCCATATACCTGAATCCCAGAATGCAAATCCTTAAAGATCAATAAGAAAAAAATAATTTATTTGAATTTAACAGTTTAGGATTCTTACGGCAGAGCTTTCTCCTGTGGATCCTTGAAGAACTCGCAGATAAATGGTGCAGAAAGGTTCATCATGAAGACCTTCACAAGGGAGTAAGATACTTGAGTATAAAATACTTCTAGTAGAAAGGGAAGGCAAAGTTTTAATCATATCTAACCTTGTTATTTGCTGCGGCATGCTCGGCAACTAATTGAATGGATTCAGGGGATACAGTAAGGAAAAAGCCAGCAATATAGAAATATTTGGCCTTCTCAACTATTTTTTAAAAAAATGCACAATACCAAATGTTAGTCATCTTGATGATTCACATTTAATGGAGATAAAAATAGATACTGAACAGATCAACAAGGTACCTAATGCCCAATTTTCGGGTTGCTTCAAATGGTCGACCTTGTAGCAATTTGCAGCTGATAAGTTGGCAATAAGTGACCTACAATTAGATGCAATCAAAAAGAAGGCTTCAAACAACGATATTGCAATCAAAAATATATACTAAGCTGAAGATGTATACTATTTTAAGACAGTGCAAAATTTTATTATTTTGTCCCTTTAATACTTCGAATAAGAAAAATACAAGGAAGCTTGATCCTCTTACCTTTCACCACCAACCACACAAACAGCACAAGTTCCTGTAGGTGTATTCTCATCTTCATAATAGTGAACCTAGTTGTTAAATGAATAAGTTAATTTCAGAACTAGATTCAATGGTCTGGTACAGTGTAGCAGATCGAAAAAGAAACAAGAAGACAAAATTACAAGATTAAACTTACATTAACACCGGCTTGTTTAGAGTTCTTGGTCATCTCCTCACCAAACTTGTCCTTTCCAATGCAACCAATGTAACTAGTGGAACCGGGAACTTGAAGCATCCACTGTAAGAAGCAAATGCAAAATGATAAGCTATTTAAACAACAGCTACTCAAGATTCAGCTCCTACTAATATAAAAGAAATCACACACTACACATACCTGAGCAACCCTGATTGAATTCTGAGTAGCACCTGAAAAAAGAAAAATCATAAACATCATTAAAAAATGTTACTTCCTTCCCAGAAACACAATAATCTATAAATTAAAACACAACAATTCAGATCTAGTGTAATTACCTCCAGCAATGTACTCCACATTATATTTGGCAGCCATTTCATCGTACCTGAAACAATCGTACGATCATATGAACTCACAAAACATGCTATCTTTTCATAAAATTTCTAAATACTAAAACAAAAAGAATATAGCCGATAAAAACAGCTAAAAATCTTGCCAAAACTGAGAGATGGAAAAATCTCTAACCAATTATTAGATTACATCACATCAAATCCTTAATTAGCATGTTTGCCAAACTCTCAAAGACTCCAACAACCAAAATAAATACGTTAAACTCAGGATTATCCTAAAATAAATTCTAGCACAAAATCAAATAAAATTAGCATGTTACCTGACAGCTCAGACAACCAAAGTGAAACACAGATAAGGACACTGATAAAAATTTTAAAAAAATGACATAATTAAATGTAATCGCAAGTGTCAGTGTCGGACATCGGGACACTGACACTCAAACAACAGAGATCAAAACAAATAAGGTAAACTCGAGATTATATATATTATCCTAAATAGCATTCTTCTAGCACAACATAAATTCAAATTAGCATGTTTACCAAACGCTCAAACATTATTTAAACATCAAATCGAAATACCGCCACCGTATATGCTAATCTCTGTCTCTCCTACGCATATTTCAAAAGAAACTGTATTTAATTAACATATGTAAACATGATTTCTCGAAAATAAATAAATAAGTTTAATTGATATGATAGTGATCCGAAGATGAATCTGAAAATCGAAAATCTTACATAGATTTGTGCTTATCTTCAGCGAGAATGGCATTGTTCAACTGGATATCAAACCTGTAAATCAAAATTGAAAACCAGAAACATGAGATCTGATTCATTTAACTTTTTATTATTGAAATCAACACCGCAAAAAAGAAAAAGAAAAAGAAAAAGAAAGAAGCAACGTACTTTTTCAAGAAATCTTCATCAACGACAGCAGAGATGTCGAGAAGGGGATTACCCATACCGAGAAGAACACCTTCCAACGCCATTGTTATTGATGGATGCGAAAAACAGAGAGAGAGAGGCGAGAGAAGAGATGTTGAATGTGAATGATATGATGAAATGAGAGAGTGAAGTAGGTGCTTTAAATAAAAGTCGATGTAGATCTACCCAGCTTCTTACATATGGCTTTTTATTATATGATCATCATGAATAATTAAATAAAAATGCTCATTGGTTTGGCATGCATTATGTCGGTTGGTAAAGTCATTTTCATAATTCCCACTTTTTACTACTACTCCTACTTCACAATTAATTCTTCCAAATTTACAAATCAAACTTCAGGTTTGAAAAAGTTACAAACACATTATTTATTTATTAATCAGATTTTGAAAAGAATTTTTTTTTTATATATTAACTTAGTTAGTTTATGAATGTTGATTGTTGTGAAATAAGCGATAGATGTTTGAGTCTTTTAACTAATTGATTCACAATTTAATCATTAGTTGATGTGAAATTATGGATTAAAAAATTTACTTTAAAAATGTACTATTTTAAATGGATTGAAGTTATATCTAATGATTAATATTTATAGTTGCATACATAAATATCTCAATTTAAGAAAAAAAAATACCGATGAAATAAATACTCAATCTAGTCCTTGGGTGTATCGATTTGTTTAGATATGCAATTTAGTCCCCAGCTCCGACTTTATTTCATTAGTATTTTTTTTTTAAAAAAAGCAATATACCTGTTGATGAATTTCATTGCAAAATTTCAACCCCAACAAAAAATATCTGTGGGAATGAATTTTTTACATAGAGTGGGAGACGGGGATACAAAACTAGTCTCATAATGTCGTCATTCCTAAACAACATAACACACTATAAAATTGAGGGATCATGTTGACATTTAATCCACATTAGTTTAACAAAAAAAGTAGAACAATGTGACAAACAATGAATTTTTATTAGATGTGCGTGTAAATCATAAGAAAGTAAAATTAAATTATTCGATAAATCTTTTTTTTTAAATAAGCTCTTCATAAAAGGATAGAGTAATACCTCAAATTCGTCCTTGAATTTTCACCAATCAGCCAAATTCGTCTCTGAATTTTGCAAAATATCTATTTAGTTCCCGAATTTATAAAATGTCAATCAAATCAGTCCCTCCGTTAAGTTGGTCTGTAAACGGAGATGACGTGTACTGTTAACCTCTTACAAGGCTTACCACGTCAGATGTCACGCAAGCAGAGACCAAATTGATTGATTTACAGAAAATTGTCAAGGACCAAATTGATTGATTTTCAGAAAATTGTCAAGGACCAAATTGATTGATTTTCATAAAATTGCAAAATTCCCAACGGCTCTTTCTCCTCTTTCTCATTAACGGCTCTTTCTTCCCCAAATATATAAATTTGAAACCCTAATGTTATAATTTGTCACCTAGAGTTCAAAATCCCCAAAAAAAATTCATGAATTGATGTCAAAGTTCTTCCCTAATTCAAAAAACTTAAAACCCTAATTTTTTTGATTCAATTCAAAATTCAAAAATCAGTGGTCATTGTTGAAGATTTGGTGTTCAGAAATGATGGGCAGTAGGCGTATGGGCAAAAACAGGTACAACAGTCAGTCTTCATCTTCAAGCTCTGTGTACAATGATGATGTGAGAGAGCTTCAATGTTGGTGTCCTAGAATTTGTGTTGTAAGAAAAGCCATCAATAACCCAAGAAGGTCTTTCTCTGTCAAAGGTTTGTTTAACAATGATTATGTGATGTGTGAATGGTTTGTTTAAATAGTACTGATTTTGTCTTTTGATTGTATAAGATGATGGTGAAAATTGTAAATTTTTTGTGTGGGTTGATGAAGCTGAAGAACTAGGTTATTTTAAAAACAATGGTGCTGGTCATGGAAGAAATGCAAGGTTGATGGAAAAGCAAAAGGATAGTGGCAGAGAAGAGGTTTAGAGGGCAAAGTTGATGGATAAAGTTGATTGATTGTGTAGGAAGTGATCTTTGGTTGATTAAGATATTAATAGGAGTAATCTGTTTGATTGAGTTGTTTAAAATGTTATTGTATTGTGTCAAGTCTGTGTAATGTTGTAATGAAAAGAGGTTGTCAATGAATGAATCTAACCTTTCTGTCAAAAAATTTCAATCAAATTGGTCCTTCTATTGTATGTCTATCCATCATATCGATCCCCAAATTAATGAAAATACCATTAAATAAGTCCTTGAATTTTCACAACATATATCACTGTGATCCTCGGTGCATGCATTTGCTGAACAAAGTAAAAAGTAAAAGACAGACACTTTGATCGTAAAAAGACAGAAATTTGCATATCATCATAAGTCATACATTTGATGTTCATAAGTCATTACATAGCCAAAAAAAATAACATCACATAGTCATCAAGTCATTTGATGTTCTTAAGTCATTACATATCCAAAAAAACATAAATTAAACAAGTCCAAAAAGCATCAATGAAACTAGTCCAAAAATATAATTTAAACAAGCATCACTGCTTTGGAAATTCTGGAGTTGGGATAAACTCCATGTATTGGGGTTGTGTAGAAGCGGATGACCCGTAATTTGAATTTGGAACTCTAATAACTCCAGGAGCAGTTGAATTTTGTGGAGCAGGACCCCTCAGTTGTGTATGTTTATGCCTTCATTTGAAATCACCGGTTCTCTCATGCCATATCTCCTCGTACCCATTACCTGAAATAAAATCAATCACATCAGCCCTTAAATTATAATAATATCCATCAAATTAGTCCTTAAATTATGACAATAAGTCTCAAATCGATCCTTATATAATAGAGGGGTATAATTGGAAACACAGGAAAAATTACACTGAAAAGTTAAATCTCGAATTTTTACCATTTCCATCAAATTAGTCATTGTACACATGGCTGCCTTGTTGACACGTGTACAAAACAACACATCATGCAAGAAGACACGTCATCACCACTAACAGAGCTTTTGGATGGAGTGACCATTTTAATGGACGTCTATAAAATTCAGGGACTAAATAGATATTTCGCAAAATTCAATGACGAATTTAGCTAATTGGTGAAAATTCAAGGACGAATTCGAGGTATTACTCTAAAAGATATTCTGTCTATTGTTAATTTATTATTATTGTCATTTTGGGTCCGCCACCACCCTCACCAATAGTCACCGGTCTCCATCCACCAACCCAGTAGGTCCCATTGGCTAGAACGTGGAAAGTGTATGGCATACCACAGCTCCACGACAAACCTAAAATCAACGATCACTCTTTTATGCCATTGTTTATTTATTTTAAACACTTACCTAAACTCCAACAATACCGAAAATAAGAAAATAACATGTTTGTGTTTATTTTTTATTTGGGCAAGAGAAATTCAAAGGGAGAAAAATTGAGGATTACATTAGCACTTGCGACAACACCTACCACAAATCCTCAGGAAAAGAAAAACACCTACCACAAATTTCAGCTAATCCAAATAACTTATAACCCCCGCAATCTTACAATTTGTTTGAATATTGCATATGGAGAAAAACAATTAAATAACAAAAAATAGCTTACCATGAAGGGTCGTTTTCAATGATCCAGGACTTGTGGATTTGGGTATTGGCCTTCTAATTGACGCATAAATCAAAAGACAAACACATCAAAGGATGATATACCCAAACCAGCATTTATTAGAACTGATACATAAGAGAAAATCCCTCATATCTTCATAGTAACTTCGAGCAAGAGAAACGTTAGAAAATATTTCAACCACTTGGTTCATACTAACTTCGAGCAAGAGAAACGTTAGAAAATATTTCAGCCACTTGGTTCATACTGGAGCTGCTTTCTTTTTCTACAAAGAAAAGTTATTCAGATGAAAGTTCCACTCCAATGTCAGCACAAAATCTAAAGTGAAAGAAGATTTAATGTTGCTAAATAGCTTGCGAAATTTCATTGAGTATCATGATTCTTAACTTGGTAGACGGGTAAATAAATTTTTTGTTTCAAGTAAACCCTTATACCCATACAGTGTTGGTAAGATCCTTGAGTTTTCTCGTCAAACACAAATCAACAACTATATACTTCAACTACAAGCACATGCCAAAAAAAACAACTATTCTAAAAAATTTAAAATTTTGTAAGAGTTTCACAAAAGCACTAATGGTGGCTCTACAACTGCTACTAAAAACGGCAACAAAATTAGATTTTATGTATTGCCTAGGGACCGCTACGCAACACCACACTGCAATAGTGGTCACTATAACTATTAACTAGAGAGATTTGAGTTGGATTTTTGTTCACGCAAAAATGTTTTCCACTACTTTGTAGACCCAGGAACATAAACAAGTTGCTATTATTACAAATAAGAATTTTGCAAAATTAGAGCAAGCAAACAACTTGCATAATTAAAAAAGGTGATAATCACAATATTAAAAAAAAGGTAATGGTCACAAAGGAATTAAACATCATATGGTGCTTTATTTAGCTATATTATTGACAATGAATACTAAAATGGAATAGCAAGGGTTATCAATCAATGTGCATTTTGAAGGTCCCCATCCTAATGTCATTAGACAGCAGGGGACATCGAATGTTTGAATGCTTGTCCATTCCTTGCCTTTAGTTGTAATGTCGCATATGTAGATGCTTTACCCATAAAGCTGAGGAAATCCCACTCCTCCAAAAAACTTGGGGAAATAAAAAGAAATTGACCGAAACAAAATCACAATTAACAATTTCTAGCCGACACCAAAACAAAAAAATCAAAGATGATCGATAATTGCTTTTGTAAATTCAGTTGTCTTTGAACTGCCACCAAGATCCGCAGTTCGGTACTTCCCTTCAGCAATTGTGTTAAGAATGGCATTTTGAATCCGATCTGCTTTATCATGGAGCTCCAAATGACGCAACATCGAGACAGAGCTCAGCAGCAAAGCTGTTGGATTTGCCAAATTCTGCATAAGTACACAGAAAAATTGGTTAAACAGCAGTTACTTTAAGAGATACTACAATATAAGGAAGTAAGGAAACAATCTGTGCACAGAGATGCATGGATGTTGCTGCTTGCAAGTGAGAAGACAGATGCAGAAAAGAAAGAAAAAAAAACACGAGGGAACATATTAATCCTGATTATCCTTAGCTTTAAGGGACTGGAGGAATGAAGAACGCAGTTCTGATGGTGATGGTTTAGTTGAAAAAATAATTGGAGTTTCCACCGGCTGCTGATGGAGACAGACTTGGCCAGAAAATAAATGATTCTAAATACGCAGAAGAAAGACATGGCTGCAGAGTTTGGAAACTTAAGATGAAACATGGCATGTGCCTGGTAGTACCCAAAAAAGAAAGAAGTGACTAAATGAACGAAGAGGGACAACACAGTGGAAGAAAGTGGAAAACAAAGATGTTACACTGTGGTTGTGGACTTGTGGTTGAAAGGAACCACAGAGATTTTCACGGTGCGTTAGACCTAAAAATACTATTAATAAAGAAATTTTTTGAGACAGAAGGTTGGGCTTGTCGTACAGTACAGACAAGAGGAAAAGAAGTATTATATTATACTTCTAGATTTTGGGGAACTCAACAACAGAAAAGCAATAGGTTAGGTTATGAAAGACAACACCCACTTTCATACCGTGTTATCATATGGTTTTAGATAATGGAGAAGAAAAAAGAAAAGATATAAAACTTTCTATTATGATTATGGTTGAATAGTTCTGGTTATGATACAAGAGTAAGCATTTATTTATACTAAAACAAGAACCCTGATCAAAGTTAAATAGGAAAACAATTCATGATAACTTAATTATAAGCGGTAATTTAAGATACTAAAGAAAAAAAAAACTAATCATAAGAGGTATTCTTGAATATATGTAAGAAAGAAGATACTAAAAGACATTTTTCATATCATCTAACAATCTATATACGAGAAAGATGCCATCCACCAAAGTTCACTCCTTAGTCACATATGCAATATCGAAAGGGAAAAGCTGAATATAACGAAATATTCATGTACAAAAAACTATGTGTAAGTTTCTTGGTCTATTTGAAGCAGGGATGCAAGCCTCTAAATAGACTATTACACTAGGCCAGTCCCGCAAAATAAAATAAAAAAAAATAAAAAAGCATATGATAGATAACATCAAGCTCAGGCTGAAGTTTTGCAGTACAGGCCAAGATCTATTTAAGCAAAGCCTAATCTAGCTTAGCTTACTTACAACCTAAATTAGGATTGCACCAGCTGCCAAAAGATTCCCCAATAGTTTCACCCAATGCCTTAAAAAGGGCATATGTCTCACAAGTAAAAAACAGGCACTCAAAAAACCATACATTCTTATAACCAGGGGAAAAAAATGGTTTAGAACAAACAATATATGGTTTAAGAGTATTTGCGCAACTCACCTTTCCAGCAATATCAGGTGCTGAACCATGTACAGCCTCAGCGAGTGCAATACCTCCCTCACCAATGTTGAGGCTGCAAAATATATAAAATGCTGTCAGATTATATAACTGTGGCTTCTAGAATTCTTTGCCCAAAATTCAAAATTCAAAAGAAAAAGAAACCTTGGTGTCAAGCCCAATCCCCCAATCAAGCCAGCACACAGGTCACTGATTATATCACCGTAAAGGTTAGGCATCACCAATACATCAAAGAGTCCAGGATTCTTCACAAGCTATGGAAGGTCCAAAAATTAACCAGTGTATCAATTTCACATAGACAAAAAAAGAAGTCAAAATGCAGTTGTATCCTACATCCAGTTCACCAGTATTACCATCATGCAGCAATTGTCAATGACAACTTCCTCGTACACTATTTCAGGATATTTCTCTGCAACCTCACGGCAACACTAAAAATAATAAAAAATAAACAGTCGATATTAGTATTCACGGAAAAAAAATTGAGACTTTATTGATAGGCATTTGCATGTATCAAAAGACCTTGAGGAAAAGACCATCAGTCTTTTGCATAATGTTGGCTTTGTGTATAGCAGACACTCTCTTTCTTCCATGTTCCTTGGCGTAGTGAAAAGCATACTCAGCCACCCTTATACTTGCTTGACGTGTAATGATTTTGATACTTTCTACTACACCCCTCACAACCTGTAACCCAAAATTGCTAGACAAATTATATTAATCACAATTAGGATTATGATATGTGACATGAATTGTCGTGAAATTTACCTGATGTTCAAGTCCACTATACTCGCCTTCGGTATTTTCACGGATTGTGATGAGATCAACATTATCGTATCGAGTTTTGTATCCATTAAGGCTGTAGCAAGGTCGAACATTGGCATATAAATTAAGCTCTTTTCTTAGAGTAAGGTTTAATGAACGATGCCCTTTACCAATAGGGGTGGCCATTGGCCCTTTCAAGCCAACCTTATTCCGCCTAACCGATTCTAAACTTTCCCATGTCAGAAAGCTCTTTGTTCTAGGGTCGACTTCGGTCCCTACATAATGCTCTTCCCATTCTATTTGCGCATCAGCAGCTTGGAATATCTAATTATTGCAATAGAAATAATTGACAGGGCATTACTTTTGATTCAACATAGAAATTCAATGTTTATGAACCAATAATGAAGCATAGCAATCATTAGTCGGTGAGCAGGAAATGACAAGAGAGTAAAATAAACTTCAAATCTATGCCAAAGGAAGCAAAATAAAACAAACCAATATGCTTAAACATGAAGTGAACCAAATTATGTCAATTTCCAATGGTTATGAAAATACAAAAGCTTAATCTTCGAAATTCAAGTTATTTGCAACACAACAGCAATTAGAATCAGAAAACAACAAATACACAATTCATGTATCGATTCGAATAAAAAAAACATCGATTGATCCAAAATGAAATATAGAGGGAATTAAAGTATGAGTAGATCGCATGAAAAAGTAAAGGGAAGGAACGAACCTGTTTGACGGAGTCGGCGATTTCGGGACCAATACCATCGCCGGGGAAAAGAGTTGCGCGGATCGGAGTGGAATCGGAAGAGAAGGGTCTGTGGCTTGCGAAATAGCGGCTTCCGAGTGTTCTTCTGAGGATCTGAGAAGCCATTACGCTGTGTTGTTTGTTTCTGATTCTTCACATGCAACGCTCAACAAGAAGAAGAAAAGAAGAATAATACCAAATTATTATATAAATAAATAATGTTAAAAAGATTCTGGTGGACTGCGCAAATGGTCTGCTCTTTTTTATTCGCATTTTGGATGGAAAAAAGTGAATTAATTATAAATAATTGATTTAGTTTTTATATTTTTTTTTACGAAATTTGAATCAAATTAAATTGATTTTTTTGGAGAGAACAAATTGCAAAGATTACTACATTTGTCTTAGTTTATTTGATAAAGACAATGTATCAGGGGTTCAAACATCGGTCACCTCAAAAAAAAATCGATTTCTGACATTTATAAATTAAAACAATGACATAGGTTACAATAATATTTAATGAATAAAAAAATATAATCACAGGTGAAATCAATGATGTCGACATATCCGTTGAAATCCCGTCCGACTTGCTTATTCCAAGTTTAGGTAATCCTATCGCATCTATTGTTGAAAGCACTTACCCAAATTTGTTAGGAAACATTGGTATAACAGAATATTTTCAAAGTAGAGCAATATTGGCACCAAAGAATACAATTGTTGATCAGGTTAATGATTATGTGTTAGACTTGATTCCTGGTGAGGAAAAAGTTTATTTGAGTTATGATACACCTTATCGTAAAAACTTAGACGGTGACGCAGTGGACGACATCCACACGCCTGAATTTCTCAACACCATTGTTGCGTCCGGATTGCCAAATCATAGGATTCGATTGAAAGTAGGAGTACCTGTGATGTTATTGAGGAACATAGATCAAAATATGGGATTATGTAACGGTACAAGATTGATTATTACAAAGATGGGTAAATTTGTGCTCGAGGCGGAGGTAATATCTGGATCTAATATAGGTGAAAAGGTGTTTATTCCAAGGTTATCGCTACAACCGTCTGATACTAGAATTCCGTTCAAGTTTAAACGAAGGCAGTTCCCGTTGACTGTCTCATTTGCAATGACTATTAACAAGAGTCAGGGTCAGTCTTTGAAAAATGTTGGTGTCTATCTACCGTCTCCTGTTTTTTCACATGGACAATTGTACGTCGCAATATCGATGGTTACTTCAAGGGATGGTTTAAAGATACTGATCAATGATGAAGACGGTCAAGATACTGATGTCACATCTAATATGGTCTACAGAGAAGTTTTCCGTAACGTGTAACACTTTGTTTTGTAGTATTGTTTTTATTTCGTATCGGTACTTTTTCTATTTCGACAGACGTTGGATTTTCTTTTCTTCAATAAATTATGTCATCAAACTTATATGTCATGTTACCGTAACAAGGTTGATGTCAGGAAAATTGTTTAATATTGTACATTAAAAACGTTTGCGGCAATTAAGTTTATGAACTGAATCATACTATTTTTTCTATTCAAGTAAAGTTTTTAATTTCTTATTTCCGCTGTATTTGTTCTTTTATATGACTCGGGCGTTAGCACGAGTCAATGGTCTAGTATCTTACTTAAAGTTAACTCGTAAGTAATCTTTTGCCATAGATTTACCCTAATTTCTCTGCTTAATTTTACTATAATAACCCTATTTAATTTAAACAAAATGTTAATTGTTATGGAAATCAAAACAAACCTAAACTAAACTAATTACCCTATTTTTTTATGAAAAACAAACAAACCTATTTTTTTATTAAAAACAAAAGGAAATTGTCCCCCATTTTTTTATGAAACCTAAACTAAACTAATTACCCTATTTTTTAAGAAAAACAAAACAAACCTATTTTTATTAAAAACAATTGGAAATCGCCCCCTATTTTTTTATGAAACCTAAACTAAACTAATTACCCTATTTTTTATGAAAAACAAAACAAACCTGTTTTTTATTAAAAAAACAAAAGAAAATCATCCCCTATTTTTTTTATGAAACCTAAACTAAACTAATTACCCTATTTTTTTATGAAAAACAAAACAAACCTATTTTTTATTAAAAAACAAAAGAAAATCATCCCCTATTTTTTTTCTAAAACCTAAACTAAACTAATTACCCTATTTTTTATGAAAAACAAAACAAACCTATTTTTTATTAAAAACAAAAGGAAATCGTCCCCTATTTTTTTATGAAACCTAAACTAAACTAATTACCCTATTTTTTTATGAAAAACAAAACAAACCTATTTTTTTTATTAAAAACAAAAGGAAATCGTCCCCTATTTTTTCATGAAACCTAAACTAAACTAATTACCCTATTTTTTATGAAAAACAAAACAAACCTATTTTTATTAAAAACAATGGGAAATCGCCCCCTATTTTTTTATGAAACCTAAACTAAACTAATTACCCTATTTTTTTATGAAAAACAAAACAAACCTATTTTTTATTAAAAAACAAAAGAAAATCATCCCCTATTTTTTTTATGAAACCTAAACTAAACTAATTACCTATTTTTAATGAAAAACAAAACAAACCTATTTTTTATTAAAAACAAAAGAAAATTGTCCCCTATTTTTTTATGAAACCTAAACTAAACTAATTACCCTATTTTTTATGAAAAACAAAACAAACCTATTTTTTTTATTAAAAACAAAAGGAAATCGTCCCTATTTTTTTATGAAACCTAAACTAAACTAATTACCCTATTTTTTTATGAAAAACAAAACAAACCTATTTTTTTTATTAAAAACAAAAGGAAATCGTCCCCTATTTTTTTATGAAACCTAAACTAAACTAATTACCCTATTTTTTATGAAAAACAAAACAAATCTATTTTTATTAAAAACAAAAGGAAATCGTCCCCTATTTTTTTATGAAACCTAAACTAAACTAATTACCCTATTTTTTATGAAAAACAAAACAAACCTATTTTTTATTAAAAAACAAAAGAAAATCATCCCCTATTTTTTTTATGAA
>Ga0315914_1003729_pt1 | contig 23045 bp, 13 predicted proteins | sample MpolenodulesMG_FD_203920 | JGI IMG/M metagenome (GOLD analysis project Ga0315914, IMG submission 203920) | Medicago polymorpha root nodule microbial communities from Los Angeles, California, United States - elongated nodules | ecosystem: Host-associated > Plants > Roots > Nodule | place: USA...
CACGGTGGATCCGGTGGGAATCGCGATACTCTCGACCACTTCCTCTCATACTCTTTACAATTCTTTTGTTTTGACACTTCACAAAGAGTTATGTCACAATGAAAAAATTGTCAAAACAAGATTCATAAAATATATCAGGCCTCCTTGAAGAATTTAAACAACCGAAAACAAACATAGTTGAATCAATTAGCAGATTGGTCGGTTCTCAATTCAACTGATTGAATAGACTAATCTTGTGTAATTTAAACAACATCGATGCATTATAAGAAAGAAAAATCAACTAGAAAGTAAAAACAACATTAATCCCATATAAATAAGCTTTTGTTTATTAATTACGCTACATATACAAACCAGGAAGCTAATTGGAGCAAGATTTTTTAACAAAGCTTTCGAGTCATCCAAAGGCAAACTTCCTCGTTCACAACAAACAGCACGTGACTTTGTAGGCCACGGTACTCATACACTATCAACAGCCGGTGGAAACTTCGTACCAGGTGCAAGCATATTTGGTATTGGTAATGGTACTGTAAAAGGTGGTTCACCAAGATCAAGAGTAGCAACCTACAAAGTATGTTGGTCTCTAACAGATCCTGCTAGTTGCTTTGGTGCTGATGTATTATCTGCTATTGATCAAGCAATTCATGATGGTGTTGACATAATATCTGTTTCTGCTGGAGGCCCATCTAGTACAAATTCTGAACAAATTTTTACTGATGAGGTTTCAATAGGTGCATTTCATGCACTTGCTAGAAATATATTATTAGTTGCTTCTGCTGGAAATGATGGACCTACCCCTGGAAGTGTTATCAATGTTGCTCCTTGGGTGTTCACTGTTGCTGCTAGTACAATTGATAGAGATTTCAGCAGTACTATGACCATTGGTAACAAAACAGTCACGGTAATATTCTGGCATTCTTTGTTTTTGAAAAAATTATTATTGATGTTATTAATTAATCATCATCATCAACATAGATTTGGAATAATTGCTTTCTAACTTTATATATTACTAGGGAGCCAGTCTATTTGTAACCTTGCCACCTAACCAGTCCTTCACTCTAGTGGATTCTACCGATGCTAAATTTGTCAATGTGACAAATCGAGATGCGTAAGTTAAATTCCAAAAGCATTTTTTTCCCTCCAAATAATATGTGTATATTAAAGAGTTAATTGTATTTTTGGTTTCTTAAAAAAAATTGTATTTTTGGTTTCCTATATTTCTAATTCACAAATTTTGGTTTTCCCTTTTATTTTAGATAAATGTGGTCTTCCCTAAAGTATTATTTCTCACAAATTTGATCCTGTACTTTTATACTTTATTATTAGTCCCTGCAAAATCATGTATTTTGGAAAAGTGAAGACTAAAATTAAGAAAGTTCACAATTTTGGGAAATCAAAAGTGTAATAAAGAACTTTGATAATTATAAAAAAGAGAAAACTTATTTCCTACATCCTGTTGGTGCTGTTCACCGATCAAAACATGTAATCAAACAAAATCTCTGCCTTGTCTTCTTCAAAAAATATCTGCCATATTGTTGAAGCATTTTGTAGCCATTCTAATGACTAGATGCTTACAATTGAATCAATCGTTGTTGAAAGTCAGCCAAGCATTTTGATTTTTGCTAATTTGAATATTGTGAGTTTGTTCACAAATTCGTCATTTTTTTCGTTTTTAGATATGTTGAATTTTTGTTTGGTTCTGATGTATTATATTAATTTGAATGAATACATGTTTTTTTGTCAAAAAAACTCATAATCTTATTTTAATTTTCTTTTTTTTTCAAAAATCGTAGGACCGAAAACATCATTATTTATTAGATGCTTGTGTACATATTTTTTCAGTCGATTTTGTAGACCAAGAACACTTGATCCTTCAAAAGTGAATGGTAAAATAGTGGCTTGTACTCGAGAAGGGAAAATAAAATCAGTTGCTGAGGGTCAGGAAGCTTTATCAGCAGGAGCAAAGGGAGTGATTATGGAAAATCAACCAAAAATTAATGGGAGAACACTTCTGTCTGAGCCTCATGTTTTGTCGACTGTCGGCACTCATGGAGATCATTCAGGAACAAGATCTAATAGTTTAGGCATATTTGCAACGTAAGCCTTTCTTATAACACGCATTTAAATTTTGACATTATTTAATTTCATGTTACAAACATACGCACCATTTTTACACAATCATATATATTTTTATTTTTCAGGGATACGATCACATCGGGTGTTAAAATAAGGTTTTCACCAGCAAAAACTTTATACGGAGGAAAGCCAGCTCCAGTCATGGCTTCATACTCATCTAGAGGACCAAATCAAGTTCAACCTTCAATACTCAAGGTGTTATACACTTGAACTAGTTATAAAGTATCTATAGTACTCTGTATTTGTCTTTAATTTTATTCAATGGGGTTTTTATTTTTATTTTATTTTATTTTTTTTGTTTCAGCCTGATGTAACTGCGCCTGGTGTGAACATACTTGCCGCCTATTCATTGTCCGCAAGTGTATCTAATTTAATAACAGACAATCGTCGAGGTTTTCCATTCAACGTAATGCAGGGAACTTCTATGTCTTGTCCTCATGTTGCTGGCACTGCTGGACTTATTAAAACACTTCATCCTAATTGGAGTCCTGCCGCTATTAAATCAGCTATCATGACCACAGGTATTATCTCTTTCATCACACACAAGATACATATAGTTGTTAATCCTAATCATATATTAGTAATTGATAGTCGATTTAAGTTTAAGTTAGATAATTTTTCTTATTCATATTCATGTATGATTATATATATGATTTATTAAGTGCAATTAATCATATATAAATTCATTATTAATACTAGCAACAGTCACTCTAACATTTTTTTTTTCTCCAACACTGAGTTTCTTATTAAATAAAATTCACTTGGGTTTGCAGCAACCACAAGAGATAACACCAACAAGCCTATAAGTGATGCATTTGATAAAACAGTGGCAAATCCATTTGCTTATGGTTCAGGACATATTCAACCCAACAGTGCAATGGATCCAGGACTTGTTTATGATCTAGGGATTAAGGATTACTTAAACTTCTTATGTGCTTCTGGATACAACCAACAACTCATTTCAGCACTTAATTTCAATATGACATCTACTTGTTCAGGAACTCATAGCATAGATGACTTGAATTACCCTTCAATCACAGTACCAAATCTTGGATTAAATGCTATTACTGTCACTCGTACAGTTACCAATGTTGGGCCACCAAGTACATATTTTGCTAAAGTTCAATTGCCTGGATATAAAATTGCTGTTGTACCAAGTACCCTGAATTTCAAGAAAATAGGTGAAAAGAAGACATTTCAAGTTATTGTGCAAGCAACAAGTGTGACTCCAAGGAGGAAATACCAATTTGGGGAACTGCGATGGACAAATGGAAAACACATTGTAAGCAGTCCTGTTACTGTTCGGCGCAAATGAAAGGATTTAATGTGTTATTATTGGATTATACTAGTCTGCTTTTGTTATTTCATCGATTTTGTTGTTGTTGTTTGGGTATGACAGTGTAATAGTTTTGTAATAATTAAGAGTATATACGTGTCGTAATAATTGATATATGGGAGCAACGTGACATCTATATAGTGTACACAACCATAAACTTTGTACCGCATTTTGATGGGTTCGATTTAATATCTAGTTTAAGTGATGAATGGAGAGAAATGTGTAAATTCACTCAATAACAGAAACTGGAATACAACATATGGGGATACCTGCAGCGTCGGTTGTTTCACATTTTTTAGCAGTTGTAAAAGTACACAAATTATTGATCACATGGGGATCAATAGTACTAAGAATTCAAGATGTAATTTTAGCATCTTTGATTTCCCACACATCTAAGGTAGCTTTCCCTTCCAACGCTTTAGAAATTAAAGCTCATCATATGATTCCATAATCCTTTCCAGTTGACATACATCTTGAACTGAAATTCTCTGGTTGGGTAATATTTTCTGGTGAAACAGACACATAAATCGTCTCTTTCCTTTTTGAGGCCATGAGAGTTCAACCAAGAATAAGAAAGGAACACGTGAACAATAGTGAGAATGTAACCCACACGGACAATAGTGTGAACACACAAAACCGGATGAACCCCACACAAACAACAATGAGAACACAAACAACCTGCACGCAAACCAGACATTGTTACCTAGAATTCATGAGCAGTAATTGCACACCAGAGATCAAGACAAGAAAGGAAATTGCGGATCACGGAAAATGCAAGGATTCCTAAACGCAAAACATAAAGCAAAAGATGATTATTCCGAAATTGAAATCATAACTAGAGGCGAGACTCGTTGTGATGAACCATAGTGTCATTGTGATGAATAAAACTTGTTAATAGGAAAATGTGAGACTCGAACCATTGTGATGAAAAGAAGACTGATATATTAGTTAGAGGTGTTGCATTTCTCTAAATAATAAAAGCAATCTTGTTAGTATTTTTTATTGTTTCAAAATATGCACACAAATTTCTGTAAATAACACAAATTTCTGAAATATTAGTATTTTTTTATGGTCCATTTAGTCCATAAAACTACTGACGAAAGAGACATTGAGCGTTTGTAATTTCGATACATTCAGAGATTATAGTAACAAGTAACAACATCTTACACATTCAATGACCAAAATGACTATTTACTCATGAATCTGTTTTTGATTCTCATTTTGAAGTATTAATTGGTGCAATGAAAAGAGCGAAAGAAATTGTTTGAGAATGTTGTGCAAGAAAAATATAAAAGATGTTATTATTATATAGTACAATAGATTATTTCGTTTAGTTCAATAGATTATTTCATGTGAAGTTGCTTTCCCACCAAAGGTGATTTTCCTGTTCCAAGCAACTTACAAGAGAAGAAACAAGAAATATGCACAGCTTACAAAAGAAGAAACAAGAAAAAGACTAGGTTATTATTATATATATACAATAAGTATTTCAATGACTTAATGAAGTTGCCCTAGTTTGATCGTGTGAAGTTGATTTTCCAAAGGTGATTTTCCTGCTCCAAGCATCTTACATACTTGATCCATAGTTGGACGAGAACGTGGAACTTGATTTAAGCAAGCAAATGCCAACTTTGCAATCAAGATAACCTCCTCATCAATTGGTTTTATAACTTTTTGAGGTCTTTGATCTAAAACCTCTGTCAATAACACATCATTAGCCGTTGGTCTTGTAGATGATGACAAAAATAATGAAATGAGATCTCCAGGATGTTTTCCTATTATGATTTCCAAAGCAAGCACTCCAAAGCTGTATACATCACATTTCTCATTCACTTCCATTGTTTGTGCCAACTCTGCAAACAGACAAATAAATTTGAAAGTTATATTTTGCACAAAACAATATGTAGCCATGTATTCTTTAAATTGACTCTGGTATATCCACATAACTTATCTATTTGTCTATTTAATTAAAAAATGATTCTTTTCAGTTGGAAATGTATTTTAGCGCATGTTCTTTTACACAGATTCCACTGCTACTAGTGTAAATAAAGAAACTTGTGTAAATTAAAAGTGAGGAGAAATTGTTCTAACCTGGAGCTGCATACCCAAAAGTGCCTGCAAATTGTGTCCAACTATGTAAGTCAGGCTTAAGAAACTTAGCTGTCCCAAAGTCGGAGACATGAGCTTCATAGTCAAGATTAAGAAGAACATTCTTGCTTGATATATCACGATGAATAATAGGAGGTGAGCAATCATGATGCAAGTAGGACAAAGCATTGGCGACACCTTTAACAACATTCACCCTCTTTTCCCAATCAAATGCAATGGCTTGTTTTTCATTGTTTAGTATTTGATCTAAGCTTCCACTTTCCATGAACTTGTAAACCAAAAATGAGAACTTAGAATGTGAGCAAAATCCATGAAGCTTTATGATGTTCCTGTGTTTGATTCCTGTCAAGGTTTCAATCTCACTCGTAAAAGACTTTGAACTGAAAAATGACATTTCTTCATCTGTTACTAAATGAAGCTTCTTCACAGCAACAACCAAACCTGTAGGCAACTCTGCCTTGTAAACATTTCCTTGACTTCCAACTCCAATGAGATATTTGTCATCAAAATTCTCAGTAGCTTCAATGATATTTTCAAACATCATTTTCCCATCATGGCTCCAAATCGAAAACAGTACTCCCTTTTGTGCTTCCTCTTCAGTTTGGATTTCTTCATTTGGTTTTTTTCTCTGACACAAAACATACATCGAAATTCCAACTCCAGTCAACACTAATATTAGAGCTCCTAAAGCAATAAATACCGATCGGAGGATATTTTTGCTCTTTCTACTATGGATCTGGTTTGTTTCACAAGGAACCAAACCTGTGATATTTCCACACAAGCCTTTGTTATTTTTGAATGATTCAAACGGAGCACGAAGAAAAGCTGGATTTTCTGGAAGTGGACCATCTAACTGGTTGTCTGATATGTTAACAAAATCCAAACTCATACTAAAAGTTGAAGGAATGGTTCCTGAAAGCATATTATGTGAGAGATTCAACATTGACAACTGCATCAAGAATCCAAGACTTGTTGGTATGTTTCCATTCAAACGATTGCCACTAAGATCAAGTGAAGCAAGAGCTGAATCAAACGTAGATGGAATTCTTCCTTCAATTCTGTTTCTGCTCAAATTCAACATTTGTAACTTTGGTAGCTCTGCAACTTCATTTGGTATCATGCCACTTAACTCATTTCCTCCAAGATCCAACTCTTCAAGCCTTTGCAGAAATCCAATTTCTGTTGGGATGCTATCTGTAAAATGATTGTTACTAATCTTGAGATATAATAATGATTTCATGCCTCCTAGTATTTCCTTTGGAAGTTTCCCTGTCAATTGATTTAAAGAAAGATGAAGCCTACCTAGCTTGGTTAAACCAATAAAATCTAATGGTATACCACCAGATATATTAGTGTTAGATATCATGAAGGTCTCAAGATCAAGAGACTTCCCCCAGTTTGGTGAAATGTGGCCATGAAATTTATTATCACTCAGATCAACGTATCGCAAATTCGGGTACACACCAAAATCTTCTGCTATATCTCCTTCGATTTGATTACCCTCAATTCTGATTCTTTCAATGCTAGAGCAGTTTTTCAAACTTGTTGGTACTGGACCAGTGAAACGGTTATGAAATGCACTTAAGTACTTTAATGATCCACCGGTGCACATTTGAGACGGCAAATGGCCAACAAAATCATTTTCGGACACAATAAAGGACAACCAGTTAGTAATGTTATAAAGTCCCTCTGGAATTCTACCATAAAGTTTATTGGCAGCTACTTCAAAGACAATGAGCTTCTTCAAATTTCCAATTGTGGCTGGAATAGTTCCTGTGAGATTGTTTTCTTGGACACTAAAGTATTTCAAATTGATCAAATTTCCTATAGAGGCAGGAATTGATCCAGAAAGTCGATTATTTCGCAAAAGCAATAAAGTGAGGTTTTTCAAGTTTCCAATTGTGGAAGGAATGAATCCAGAAAGGTGATTCATATAAAGTGCAAGTACATCCAAATTAATCAAGTTTTGTATTAAATCAGGGATTGAACCAGAAAGATTCATGTTATAAAGGTAGATCAAGGTCAAGCTAGACATGTTCCTCAAGGAGTGTGGAATTGTTCCATACAACTTGGTGTTATTAGCAAGGATGAGTTGATTTAATTTGCTCATGTTCCCTATGGTTTCAGGGATAACACCAGATAGAAAGTTGTTTGACAAATCAATATAAGTAAGGTTTGTCAACAAACCAATTTCTTGTGGAATGGGACCAACTAGGCTACCATGTGTAATTGCTAGATACCTTAATTTGTTCAATTTTCCAATCTCAGGAGGAATGGGACCACCAGAAAAATTGTTACCTCCTAAATCTAGATATGATAGGTTGGTTAAATTTCCTATGGAATTATGAATTGCTCCACTTAGTGTACAAAAGAAAAAATCAAGGCCTTTTAAACTCCTCAATGTGTACATTTCTTGAGGGATGGAACCAATAATAGGATTTTCTGAAAAATTCAATGTATTTATTCTTGACAAGTTACCAACTTGTGGGGGAATGGTTCCATAAAAGTGGTTGTTATAGATATTTAGGGTTATGAGGTTGGGGAATGAAGAGAAGGTGAGAGAGTGAAGTGTACCTTTTAGTCCTAAATTTGCAAGATCTATGGTAGAAATGAAATTGGATTTGTCACACTCAATTCCTCTCCATTTGCTGCATGGATTTGTGGTATTTTTCCAAGTTGACAAGAGACTTTGACTTTGGTTGTCAAAGCTATCTTTCCATTTCAAGAGTGCCAATTTTGCTTCACTGTCTTCAGCCACAGAGAGTGTTGGAAGGACACACAGAATCATGATGATGAACATGGGTAGTACCATTATTTAACTAGCTGGATTTATTTTTAATCAATTTGGTGGAAGGTTTGCAAATTTTTCACGGATCTGTATGTATAGGTTTGAGTTTATAGAAAAAGATAACCACGTGGGTATAGGTGTGAATATAAGTATACTTATTTTATTTTTCTGCTCAACTGTGAATATATTTTTATAACAGTGGGTGTGTGAATATATGATTGCATTTTTTGAAAATATGTTTCTGATTAAAAAAAACTCGGTCTTCAAATTAGGCCGTTCTCACAGACAGTGCAGCACTGAATAAATATGAGTATTGCCAACAACTTGGTAGGCAACAAATGCTCGGAGCATTGATTAAAGAGTTCAAAAATAAAAACTTTGTTTTAAAAATAAAAATTGTTATTTTTGATCAAATAATAATTATACAATACTTTTTATAAAAATTTATTGGATAAATAATTATTTTAGTCTATAACTTTATACCTTACTCTCACAATAGTCACTAACTCAATAAAATTCAAAATAGTCCCAAGATATGTTACAGACTATTATGACAACAATGTGCAAAGTCAAGACACTGATCCATTACCCAAATTTATTTGTTGTGTCATGGGTACACTTTAACATTCTCTAATAAAGTCTTTAAAAAAAATAAAAACATTCCCCGATGAGTATTATTGGACGGGAGCTTAATGATATTCAATTCTCTCCTTTTTTTAATCAAACGGTCCCCACACATAATATAGGGCTTTATTTCTCCATGAGATTTATTTAAATATTCGATTTTATGTGTACACATCACTTGTTTATAATTTTTTAATAGTAGTATTTAATAAGTATTCAATCTCTTCAACTAAACATCTCACATAAATTTCTTAAATGAAATCTAATAATCAACTATCAATAACATTATATTATTACATGTTAATTTTTTAATTTTAAAAGAGTGTAAGTCTCGCTTAAGATTGAGATCCTTAAGTAGGACCCCAGATCTTATAAAACCTATAATAAGTTTTTCCTCAATTAAAGTATCTAACATGTATCAGATCTTGAATGTTTAATACTTTTTCATTGGATATAGTCTAAGAGATAAATTTCTCTATTAGAAGAAAAAAAACACGATGTTGTTGTTGCACGCTCGAGATTATGTGAAGCATTATAGTTTTTTTTTTTTAAAGTATGGGAAGCATTATGATCAAAACCTACTCATTTCGGGTTTGAAATATTCATCAAAACCACCAAGTCATATATATTTTATCTATAGTATATAACATGATCGGTTTTGTGCAAGCGCAACAAGGTCACTTGGCATAAGACGTCAGAGGGGTTTTAAAATTAAAAAAAAAAACAAAAACAACTTGTACCTCAAACTTAGATGTGCCTCCATTTATAAAAATAATGTGTATTTACTGAAAAAACCAGTTACAAAATATTATTTTTCCGTTGAATAAAAGTTTGGAAGACAACAATTTTATTGTCAATGATGCATTGTCCATAGAAAAATGTCTATTTGTTTGTAGGTAAAAGTCGTATTTTTACTATTGTTCATATATTTAACTACAACTTAGTTGTTTGTCATTAGACGGTGTTGGATTTTTCTTTTTTAATTTTTTTAAATGAAAATTGTCAAGTTTATATAACCGGGCCTCCGAATTGTTGGAGACGACCCTGGTATATATAAAGGGAAAACATGATTTTTTACTGACTTTGTCAATTTTAATTATAGTCTTAAAAAATTGGTCAATAAAAATGTTATGTTGTTGGTGTCATTAAAAAAAAAAGTTTATATTATATTTACGAGCGAAAAGACGGGCACTCACGTGCATGTCTTTCCGCTCTTTTTATTGTGCTAATGTGTGTAAATTACGAACGGTATTTTATATAAAATTTTGATTTTGATTATAAATATAATATAAACTCTTATCTTTTTAATACCACCAACAATATAACATTAATATAGATAAAAATAATTAATATATATTACATTGGTTGTAATTTATTTTTTATAAAGATAACAAAAATTTGCTAACCTGATTTTGGCTTATCTACTAAAACCAACTTATACGTTTTTCTAGTTTTATTAATTTATTTAGACAACTACTGTTTTGACATTCATTGTGTCTTAGTAACACAAGTAAATGACCAAAAAACCCAGTGGCAGTTAACTGCCGCCGGTTTTTTTAGTTATAAGCCAGCAGTAGTTAACTACCATTGGGGTATTTTAGTCTTTTACTTGTGTTTTTAGGAAGTATTGAAAGTCAGAAAAGCAATTGTCATTTATATATTGATGGCCCTATATTGTTGGCCCAAGGCTATTTATGCAAACCCTAAAATGTTAACTATCCAACCTCAATGAAACATCACGAAATGACAAATTTAACCCTGAATTCTATCGGCAGTTAATTGTCGTCAGTTAAAATCCGTCAGCAGTTAACTGCCGCGATAGGGTTAAAATTGTCAATTCGTGATGTTTCTTAGCTTTCTTTGATGTGGAAACATCATTAATCATGAAATGAACTCTCACATAAACCAGAACGAAACCGCCATCAGCTATCCAACCTCTTGTTTATTCTTTCATCTTAAATTTCTTTAATTGAAAAACTGCGCTTATCTTCCTCTCCTTTTTTTTTCCTCTAACGATTATCCTTGATGTTCCATGGTTTGTGATTGTTTGTTTATTCTTCATGTGAGAGGGTTTCAATTTTAGATCATTCGTGAGGAAGCCAACTGTGTTTATGCTTGACTTGTTTGGAAAAAAAATCCAAAATACGGTCCAACACGCTGAACCGATTGAACCACCGATTTTGTCCAGTTTCATCAGATTTTGACCAATTTATCGGTTTATTGTCTGGTTTTGTGCCTGAGCGGTTTTCAGACGTATTTGGACTAGATGCAGGTCCGGATCACGGTTGAACCGGTTGAGCCGACCGGTACAATCCGGTTTTAATTACCATGGTTTATAATAAGACGTATTAGCGTAATAAAAAGTACAGACAAACGGTCTGAGCGTTGAACCCTAGTTGCAAGGACGGTTTTACCACCCAGCTAGCCTGGACACACGCCCGGGCTCAGTGGCGGATCGTCTAGGAGACCCATAGAAACCACTGCAGGTCTGCAGCCCCCAAATTACCTATAATTATCATATTATCCATAATTTATCAAATGTTACATTCGTGTTGTAGTGGATAGGCGTGCATCCTAAGCCCTAGAGGGTGTGGGTTCAATCCATGTTACTCTCTCTTTTTATTTTCTATTGTATTAATAATATTTTTATTCAAAAAATGAGGTCGTGCAGGGACATGAACCAATCCACAATTTGATAAACCACTGCACCAAAATACACAATTTTGCAAGTATCTTAAAACTGTAAAATTTCTAGCACTGCCTAGTTGTGCTAATAAAATTGCATGTGACATAGTACTTAACTTAGTTTAAACACGGACATACGAAACATATGGAATGAAAAGATATGGAGTTACCTAGGATTCGATAAGAAAATCAATTGACTAATATTCTAACTAAATTGGTTAAGTGTTCTGGTTATAAGCAAGTTAGGTATGTGTGATATTTATACACCATTTGTAAGGACCGTTTAGATATCTTATCTTATCTTATATATAAAATTTTAAGTCTGTTAAGCATTTTTTTGAGCTAAAAATGATGTTATAAATTCTTAATTTTTTTGCTTTTTTTCAATGATTTGATATATTATAAATAAAAGTTTTTAAATATGTTAAGCAACTTTTCGTACCTAAAAAATATGTTACAAATTTCCTTTTTTTTCCCTTTTTTTTTAAATATTTTGATATCTTATATATAAAAGTTTTTGGTCTCTTTTACAATTTTTTGGAGTAAAAAAATTATTGCAGAATTCTTAATTTTTTTCTATTTTAAAAAAATGATCTCATATCTTATATATAAGTTCTTAAGTCTCTTAGAAAACTATTTGGAGCCAAAAAGGTTCTTGCTAATTTTCTTTCTAATTTTTTTGCCTTTTATTTTGTTTCTTAAAAATGATCTCGTATCTTATCTTATATATAAAAGTTGTTAAATCTCCTTAGCAAATTTTTGGAGCAAAAAAATCTTATATATAAAAGTTGATAAATCTCTTAAGCAATTTTTTGAGACGAAAAAGTTGTTACAAATTTCCTAATTTTTTTCTTTGAATAAATAATGTAGTATTAATCAACTTTTTTGAGCAAAAAAAGTTGTTACGAATTTTCTAATTGTTTTTTTAATGATTTTATCATGCATAATGTTGCAAATTATTCTTTAAATGGTTATAGTATTAGTAGTTGTATTTTTTAGGGTTAAATATGTTTGAAGTCCTTACATTTTACCGCCATTTTGAAAAATAGTCCCTACATTTCATTAAATTTTTTAAAATCCTCACATTTTATTTCCGTTATCAAAATTAGTCTCTATTGTTAATTCTCTAATGGAATGTTGATGTGGCAGTAAGCGGGTCTCAATTATTTTAAAAACATTTATTGAAATGTAAGGACTATTCTTCAAAGTCACGCAAAATGTAGGGACCAAAAACATATCTAACCTTAAAGTAATTGGGATCCACTAACCGCCACATCAGCATTCCGTTAGAGAATTAACAGCAGAGACTAATTTTGATAACGAAGATAAAATGTGAGGATTTTAAAAACATTTAATGAAATGTTGGGACTATTCTTCAAAAGGGTGCAAAATGTAAGTACTAAAAACATATTTAACCCTATTTTTTATTAGGGGCATTTGGTTGTTTTTATTAATATGTATTTTTGGCTCTATTACAATGTTATGGAATCAACATGCAGATAATTTAATATTTCCTTTCAACAATCATGACTAGTTAGTTACCTTGGTTAGGTCATGCAGATGACCTTCTTCTTTATAACTACTTGAATCATGTAATCCATTGAGTTACCTTTGAATACAATTGATACGCTTCATATTATTTGGTTAATATGTATTATTAATGCTTTTATGCATTTATAAATGTTTATAAATCGATCTAAGTCTTGAATGACTGTTAACCGTAGCTTTTAGGAGTTGACCTAATTTTAACTATTATTGTGTAGTCAAACCTTCAATGGTCACAAACTCACCTAAGAAAATAGGGCATCGTTACCAAAGAAGTGGATTAAGTGCCAAGACATTGGGCTTAACTATTTTTGTTAGAGCATCATTATACTAAGTAGTAAATTGTAGACACTAGACTCAGTTACCAAGTTTTGCAAGAAAAGAGAATCAAGCATGACCTAATCATTCTTTAATATGTCTTTACTTTGTTTCAGTCAACCAACTACTGTCAAGAGCAACACCCCAAGTTTTATACATCCTAATTAATATCGTAGTAGTTGGGCAGAAATTTTGCAATCCTTGTGGATATAAAATTCATAAATTTTACTACTTGACAACAGTTTAGTACACTTAATATATTGACGATCACATAACTGGAATAGAATTCGAGATGGAGTCTTTATGCACCACGTTAGCTTCAAGATCATCAGTCTTTGGTTTCTTATCTTTATTAAACCAACACTTAGAACCATATTGTCTACACTCATCATAATTATAGTATTGTACATTCTTCTTGTCAAAATGCTTCTTCTTTTATTGATATTTGGAAGAATCTCCTTCATTGTTGGAGGTTTCCGGCCATCATTCTTTTTCTTGTCATTAAACTAATATTTTTCTTTATTCTTCATCTTCTAATCTTTCTCTCTCAATTTTCAAGGTGTGAATGTATCTACAACATAAACTGATAAATATATGAGTGAGACAGATTTATTATGCCAATTTAGGAGCGGAGGTGAGATCTGGTGTTAGAAAGAACAAAGGATGAAGCTGGCTGAATTGAATCAAAGAGGAAGCAAAAGTAACAACGAGGTTACAAAGAAAAAGCTGAGAAGTTCGTGGCCGTAAGGACGTTTTGTTGCAGCCGTAACAGTGTTTTTCATGTGATTTTTGTTCACTCCTTGAAAACGCCCAAAAACGGTATCGGTGGCTGCCGTGACCATTTTGTACCAGCCGAAATCCCAGTAACGGTCCTTTTTACAACCTTGCACGGGGCATGATTTAAATGTGGTTGGTGTTGCTGTCATTTTGACTATTTTAACTGCACCTTGTGCATGGTTATTCTCTTCACACCTTAGGTTATTTTGGAGCAAGTCTTACTTAACCACAAATATAAATAAAAAATATTTGGACACACCACTCACGTAAATAAAATATATATATAAATGAGAAAAAATTTAGTCACATCATTTAATCATTTTTACTTTTAATTTTTTTACTTATGAGCGTATGCCTAAACATTTCATAGTTATGTTTGTGATCAAGTAAACATTTCTCATCATTTTGTTTGCATTAATTAAATAGTATTTTTTTAAGAACTAAACTAACTCACCCAAATTGGCACCAGAGAGAATCGAACCTGAGATCTTGGGGAGGGGCGCACTCCCAGATTTCAAGCCAATACCACTAGGTCAACCCAAATGGGTTTGCATTAATTAAATAGTTGTTTGTCGCTTTTTTATAAATAAAAGAGTAGGTTATTAAGAGCATCTCTAATGGGGTTTCTTTGACTATTAACAAGTGTTGTTAATGAGTGATGTGTATAGATAAAATCCACTTCAAAACTCATTTCAAGAATTCTCCATTGAAGATGCTTTAATTAAGTTATTCACATTTCTCTTACATAATTAGAAAACTTTCATTATTTTGATGAATGATTTTTTTTTTAACAAATCAAAATGGAATATATTACGATCAAAATATCCTTATCAGCACAATGAGTGCCAACAAGGACGTCAAAAGTATACAAGGTAACCAGTCACAAGGGAACCAAAACACAAAGTGATTAGCCGATGCCCAAACAAACAAACGGGGTCGACCACCACATATGAAAATTTAAGCTAACATTAACATTGTTGACCTTCATCCACCTAAAAGAATATATCTTTATTTTTTTTCTAACAAATGGTAAATGTCGCTTTTCTTATTCTTGAAAATTCTATTTCTTTCGTTCCATATAACCCACACACAGCAAAGTCAACACAAGCTGCATAAAATTATGGCGCCGACGCGTACCTCTAGAGGAATAAAAAAAAAGAATGAAATGATCCTGTAAAATACACGACTCAGCAGTTGAAGTGCCAAGCCACGCCGTAACTGCACCCCACAAGGAGCCAAATCACGGACAATGAAAAAACAAGTGTTGCGTCGTCTCAATACCACCATAGCTAGAAATACAACTCTGAGTCTAAGAAGGAATGATGCCACGAGCCACCAAATTTGATGAATGAATATTGAATAATAAAATTTATGAAGAGAGTAAGTTCAATATTACAAATACATAAAAGCGTCAATTGGAAAGGTAAATTAGATGGAAGAGGGCTAAATGGTTTATGTTGTGGAAGAAGACCAATAAAACCTAAAACCTTTAAGTCAATATAAACAATTTCCTTCATTGGAAAAAAAAATATATTGATTGAATTGAACCATTAATGTTTATGTTTAAAATGGTATGTCGCTATTTAGATAGATTATTATACAGTGTCATTTGATTCACATATGCCAAACAATCAACATATTTACCAACCGAAATGAAGACTAACAATCCACTTGGTGTATTAAAAGAAAAATAAATAAAATGTATATAGTTTTGTTGTTGTGAATGAGAAATGATAGAGATTGTAACAAATAAAAATACATTAAAAAAAATACTATTTTTAAACTTAATAAATAATGATAAATTCATGCTTAAATTATTTATTAAATAATTGCGCATTTAGGCCTTGTAGCATGAATATTTATTTGATTTTTTTCCTTCCAATATTTTTTATGTTATGTTTTCTAATTCAAAATTTTCGGTGTATTTTTTAGGGAAAAATTTCCACTCTGTTAGTTCCTAACAATATCTTTCCATATATTTTTCATTAAAAAAAAAACATATTCTATATATATATTGTATGGGGTGGCAAATATAAAGTCACATGTCCTTGTGAACTTAACTCAGTTGATATGGACAATTCATAATATATGTAAGGTCCGGGGTTCAAACCCGGCCAAAAAAAAAAAACGAAAGCCACATGACCTACATACATGACATGTAATGAGATTTATGTGCCACATCATCAACATCAAATCGGTAGTTGCCACATGGTACATATGAAAAACAAAACTAAATACATTTACATGGATAAATAGCAGTCAAACTATAAACTTATAATTATAATCAATCAATAAAAAAGACTATTATTTTAATAAGCTAAATATCTAAACTCAAGGAAAAAACCAAGGGAAAAAACCTAATCCTGAAAAAAGAAAACAAGAAAAACAAAACTATATTAAAGAGTATTATGAGAATCGTCCCTAGATCTAGTATTATAAATAAAACATATGTAGGTTCTATTTTTATTCATTTTTTTATATTTTTTAGGACGACTTAAGTAAACCTTGATTATAACCGATATAGTGCATTGCCATGAGTGGTAGTTAGATATTTGGGTTGATTAACCATTTGGTTCAGAATTTGATTCATGCCTGACACGTACGTAAAAATATTTGTTGAAAGATGTCAACTTTTCAAATGGATCTCAATACTTTGAAGGTTTTAATCTTTACAGTTTCACGCGGAAGATACTTTTAGTGGAAGATACCTTTAGTTTACGAAACAAAACCTTGGTTGTAACAATGATCAACCATGATATCACCATTGCTCCCAATATTTTCAACAAAAACTTTTTTTTTCTTTTCCAATCTCTAGATAGAGCCTCCAAGAGTGTTGATTCATTCTATTAGCATCATCAATTGACCGGGGAGTTGTGCCAGTTGAGTCAGACTAGTTTATAATCAATGTAAAATAAAATAAAAACATAAACTATAATTTCAGTTTTCAAATTATGCCAGTTTATAATCAAATCAAAATAATTTTTTTTTTTTTTTATATTTTCTCTCTTTTTTCTATAGTTAATGTAGTTTGTCTTAAAAAATTATCTTTATTGTCCATAACTCTCACAAAGAATTATCTTACTATGAAACTTGTAAGCATATATTCTAGGGTTAATTAAGTAAATGGTCCTTATAAATATTTAGAATTTTATTTTTAGTCCCTACAAAATAAAATCACACTTTTTAGTTCCTATAAAATTTTCCATCAGCATTTTTAGTCCCTATAAATTTTTTCCATCAGCATTTTAGTCCCTGTCAAACATTTCCATCAACATTTTTGGTCCCTAAAATGCTTAAGGAAAATGTCACAGGGACTAAAAAGTGTGATTTTATTTTGTAGGGACTAAAAACAAAACTGTGAATATTTATAGGGACTAAAAACTTAATTAACCCTATTTCTAATAGTTCATCAATAGCAAAAAGGGTTAATTAAGTAAATGGTCCCTATAAATATTCAGAATTTTGTTTTTAATCCCTACAAAATAAAACCACACTTTTTAGTTCCTATAAAATTTTCCATCAACATTTTTAGTTCTTATAAAATTTTTCCATTAGCATTTTTAGTCCCTGTAAAAAATTTTCATCAACATGTTTGGTCCCTAAAATGCTTAAGGAAAATTTCACAGGGACTAAAAAGTGTGATTTTATTTTGTAGGGATTAAAAACAAAACTGTGAATATTTATAGGAATTAAAAACTTAATTAACCTTAAAATATAGGGATTATCACAATGCAGACTCAAAGTATAAAGCATTAGTTATCCGTGATGACAATTAGTATGGTCTTAGTAGGAAAACAATTAGTATGCAGACTCATACACATATTTAGAGTCTGGGTGAAAATTCGTGTTTATCGAGAAATGGGATTTAAATCAAGTGATCGAGTTTAAATCAAGTGATCGAGTTCAAGTGGTTAATTAATTCTCTCTAGTATGAATCATTCGAGAGAACCGGATTCAATTTTTGATGGAAACAATTTTTGGTTAGACTTAATTATCTCCTGATCAAACTTCAGATTAGTAGGATCCTTTTTCAAGATTTAGGCGAGGAAGTGTAATACACATTAAATTAAGAGCTAGTAATATTTTATTTACTACTAACTTCAAGCATGCAATGTAATCAGTTGCTGCTGGTATGAACGGGTATTGGTATTGACTATTGATCATGTAAAATTTTCCACCCTGCTGCAGATTATTAATATGTGGCAATGAGTTCAATTTTGTTTTATCTTCTATTTTGTATGCCATTCATTTTCTGATTCGGAGGTTTTACATCATTTTTTCCTTGATTTTGAATAACTCTTGTATCATACATTTTTGGCATAATTTTATGAGAGATGATGAATATCCATTTTGTGACAGGTCAATAGTCTTTGTTAACCAATTATTAAAATGATACGTCATTAGATATCATTTCTAATAGATTATATGATGTCCCCCTCAAAAAATGGATTATATCATGTCATTTGGTTCACATATACCTAACAATTTACTTTTTTATCAACCAGGAAGAAGACTAACACTTCTCTTGGTCTGGTAAAAGATAAATAACATGTAGTAGTTGTTGTGTATAAGAAACAAAGGAGATAGAAACAAATTTTATTTGTTGAGAGAAATAGAAAATATATTTGGAGACTGTATTTTTTAACTTCATAAATTGATGATTGTGGCGGAGATGTTCTCGTTAGGGTGGGGGTAGATGGAGAGGCGTGGAAGTGGAGAAGGATGTTGTTGGCTTGTGTGGAAGTGCAGGTGAGGGAATGAAGTGAAATGTTAACTTCTATTGTTTTGTATAGTACAAAAAATAGGTGAGTTTCACCGTTACATCAGTCCAAACACTATTCTGTCAGTAATGCTTATTAATGGTTGATATTGTGCGGGGAATAATAACAGTCCATTTTTTAATTCTAATATTGTTTGGATCAAAGTGGTTCCGCTTAAAGTTAGTGTTTTTGCTTGACGTATGATTCTCAGTCGTATTCTAACTAAATATAATTTACTTAGGTGAGGGATGCTTCTTCATGATGATCAAAGGTGTATTGGAGGTTGTGGTATCAATGAAGACGTAGATCAATTATTCGCCATATACGATCGATTTGGCCGAATTTGGTCCTATGTTTCAAATCGTTTAGGTGGTTTTACAGTGAATCACAATGACACTTTGGAACATCTTGAACATTTTTTATATTTAGGTGGTTTTTTTAAGCAGGCTCGGTTGAGTTTGAAGATTATCTGGCTCTCTTATGTGGGGTTATTTGAAAAGAAAGAAACATACGCATATTTCAACACATGGCCGGCGGAAAATATGCATATTTTATATGAACAAATTAAGATTCAGTCTTATTGGTGATTGAAAGCGAGATACACTACTTTCGTTTACGATTAACATAACTAGTGCTTAACCCTCTTCAGAGTTTGACATATGTCTCTTAATTGTTTCTTTTCTTTCTTGCTTGTTTTTTCCGATTTTGTATGTAACACTGTAATGACACTTTTAGTCTTTGTTGACACTACTTTTGCCGGAAAAAACTTGTTTGCATTAGTTAATATAATCCATTTTAGCCATTTAAAAAAAACTTAAAAAATACTGATAGGTCAAATAACTTTGTGGGTCCTTTAAGATCGACAAAAATACCATGTTAGTCCCTTAAGTTTTAGATATGTCCTTTAATTTGTTAATTGATTGCACCTTTCCCCTGCAGTCAGTCTCTGTTAAAAAACGATGATGTGCACGTCAATAGGCAAATCTGATGCTCAAGTGGCAAGTTCTAGTCAGAAGAAAAAATTTATTCAACCCCAACAAACTCATCAATCTTCACCCTCTTTCTTCCATCTTCTACATCCTCTTTCTTCCATCTTCATCTTCAAATCCAAAAAAATTATCATCTCCACATTCAGAACCTAACATTGCTGATTAAATTCCGAGTTTCATAATTAAATTCTTAGAGTTTCATAATGGTGAAATTATAACAAATGGGTAGAAAGGGTTTTGAATGAAAAGGGGTGAGATTTGGGAAAATGGCGATGATGATGAAGAAGATTAATGGACAAATGGTGAAGGTGAATTTTTTATTTTTTATTTTTTTGGGTTTTTTTCAATTAAAAAGAATGCAATTTGCTGACTAGAAGCGCCACTTCCACATCAAATTTGGCATATCAACATTTTTTTAACGAAGTTTGACGGTAGAGGTAATGGTGCAATTAGTTAACAATCTAATTGACATATTTAAAACTTAAAATTTTTTCAAAAGACTAATTCGATATTTTCGTTAAAATTTTAAAAGACTCACGGAGGTATTTGGCTATACGATAAATATATAAGTTATTTAGTATATTATTATTAAAATTTAGTATAAAATGCATATTTTTCCAAGTAATATATTTTGTTTTAGTCCTACCATTTTTTCAGATTACGTTCAAGTAATTCAAAGTTACCAGTCTTTTAAAATTTGACGCCAACTTTCCATCCATCTTGAGATTTTGTGTCATGTTAGTATCCAATTGAGTAACTATCTCGTGCAAACATACTAACTTACAAGGATAAAAAAAAGGCTTAATTGCAGTTTCAGCCCCCTAATTTTTTTAAAGTTGCAATTTTGGTGCCCTAAGAAAAAAAACTACAAAACAGCCACATAAGTTTTGCACCTGTGGCAGTTTTGCCCCCCAAGGCTGATATTGACTCGGTCTACGCTGACGTGGCACCCTAAGTGAGATGCCACGTGTTATGTTTTTTTTTATTTTTTTTGGCCTTGGGGGGCCAAAACTGCTACAATTGCAAAACTTAGGGGACTGTTTTGTAGTTTTTTTCTTAGGGAGCCAAAATTGCAACTCTGGGAAAGTTAGGGGCTAAATCTGCAATTAAGCTTAAAAAAAAATTATGATTTCATTTTTCAACTTCAACTACTATATATATGCAAGTTTGTAATCAATGTAAACTAATCAGTATCTTCTATATATTTTCTTATATAATTTTCTAATAGTGAATTTGTTTTTGAAATTATTTCCTCTATTTTTATTGTCAAAAGTCAAAACAACTCACAAAGCATTATCTCATCATGACACTAGTTATGGGAATACAATTTCTTATAGTTCATAGATAACAAATCATCACAATACCAATTTAAAAAATATAGCACACATTTTCAAGTATGACAATTGACAATTATTAGGGTCTCAGTAGGATAATATAAGACCGTCACAATTGAAGAGTCTTAAGCTTTGTTGGCGAGTTTTGAGGGGAGGGGAAGAAAATGCTTAGGAAGGGAAGGGAAGGGAGAAAGGAGGAAAAGTCTTCCCCTTGTTCAGGATTTAAAGAAACCAACAAGGAAAGGAGATGAAGGGCTTATGTGATAATTTATTATTTTACCATTTTTTTTCTCTTAAAATCAATACATTGTGATATACTTTGTAATTTATTTTGTAAATTATAATTGGAATTTTGAATTATTATGAAGACAAAATTGTCAATTTGTACGTTTAACCCCCCAAAACCCCCCAATTTGAGAGAACTTTAAAATTGGACAAATGAAGCCCTTCAAAACCCATCAAAACCTTTCCCAATTTTTTTAAAACTCTCAAACAAGGGTTTACTTCTCCATAAGTCTTTCCTTCCCTTCCCATCCCCTCCAAAACCCAACTCGCAAACAAAGCCTTACTTTTTAAGACTTGAAGCCTAAAAGATACTCTTATTATGGAGAAAAAAATACGAGTACATGTCGTAGGAAGGTATTTTGTGAAACACTCTTTTTTTGAGAGGATCCATGTTTTTATCATATTAGAATAGTAAAATATAATGATAGAGTTATTGAATATGATTAACGAGTTTAGTTTAAGAAATTTGTATAAAGTGTTAAGTTGAAGAAATTGATTATTTATTATATACAACTATTACAAAATTATAAATGAATAATGTATACACATGAGTTACATTTAAGTATAAAAAACGTGTGATTCCGTTGGAGATGCTTTAACACTTCATACACCTATTTTCCAAAAAAAAAAATATTCTAATATCCAATATAATACACGCATCATGGTCTCAGCCAGAAATTGTATTTTTTTTATTTTAGGAAATGAGATTTAGGCACTACTGGTTTTTCTCCCTTTCAATAAGCCAAGAGCAAAATAACATCAAAAAGAGTAGTGTTCAACTAAGTTGGTACCCTACTCTAATATGTTGTTAATTGCTCATAAATATTATTAAAAACAGGGGAAAAATTACAAAAAAAAAACTGGAGGGACATAAAAACTAACCTAGTCAACAACTCTAATGGGCATGAAATAAAAAACAAAAAGCTAGGGGGACATGAACCAGACCCAGGGACTACAAGATCAACCCAAACAGGGAATTACTACAAGATTAACAAAAGTGGTAAACAACCAAACAGATTAAAATCCGTTGAGTGAACCCAAATGCATTACAGACCATACACATCGAAACAAGTGATGTGTAAACGGCTACAACCATTATATCAAACCAAAGAAAAATGAAATTGTCTTGTAATGAATGGTGAATGAACCGTCAGCCAACACAGACAGATTCACGATGACCAACATCCCCTGCAATAAAATACAGCAAGCATCACTGCCCTTTCGAGCCTAACAATCCTAGGCCGCAACACTGCAACATGAGGTCTTTAATAGAAACCAACACAAGCTAGTGGTTGAGCTTTCGCAAGAGACGCAAAACCCAAACCACTTTTAATGAAGCAGACACGAAACGGGTTTTAGGAT
>Ga0315914_1003730_pt1 | contig 23043 bp, 13 predicted proteins | sample MpolenodulesMG_FD_203920 | JGI IMG/M metagenome (GOLD analysis project Ga0315914, IMG submission 203920) | Medicago polymorpha root nodule microbial communities from Los Angeles, California, United States - elongated nodules | ecosystem: Host-associated > Plants > Roots > Nodule | place: USA...
ATATTCCTTAGAAATACTTATTTACTCTGATATCACTCACTCTTTATATGGAAAAAAAGTTAATTTTGCCATTGAAAAACTATTATAACTATTTTTTTTAAAGCAAGGAAATGCACAATCAATATCATTTTAAAATTTTGATCAAAGATATGAAACACAATTAAATAGCTATCACCCCTAAAATAAAACACGACAAAGATATGAAAGTAAAAGAAGACGACAAAGAGAGAGGGGAGGTTGTAGGTCTCACACACTCACACTTATTAATATGTTGATGATGACGTCGGATTGTGTAAGAGATTCCCAGTCTGCCTGTGCTGTACCCATGCATCGTATTACGCGCTCGCCGCTCGTCATATCCCTGCCAATTCACCTTGACCTTCGTGTAGCAATGCAGATTACTCTATTCTTTTTTCAAAATTTGATTCCATGCACATGCTAGGTTTTCACTGCATCTATTCCCGTTCCAAACATTTTTTAATTCAATTCAATCACTATTTTACATCTTCAAATTAGTATCCTGGTGGTAACACTAACAGGTAAGTAAATTGGGTATATATAAGTCAAATGAACGACTTAGTGATTGTTTGGATTTGAGTTAGAAATTGCATCATGTTAAAATATTACGTCTCAAAGTGGCGGAATCTTGAAAGTTTTGAATCATACTAACAAATGTCGGTGATATTTGTATTGGAATGAGTAATTATTCTTAAAATTATTATTAGTTGAATTAATCACTTCTTAATAATATTTTGTTATAATGTTCGTTTCAAATCACATCAATGTAAAATCTTACATCTCAATACATTTGAATCGTGAAAATTGTTACTTTTGCGTTGTCGTGACTTTTTACCGCAAATTTGATCAATTCAATGAAGAACCAAATATATACTTAGTTTCATTATTAACTTTTTAAATTAATAAAATAATTGTTTATGCGGATCCAAACATGTACTGTGTGTTAAAAAGAATAACTTTTAATTTTTTGAGGTATATAATATTTCTATATTTCATTTACTTATACCTTGTTATTAATCATAATATAACAGTTCAGAGGTCCAGCCAGGGGGAATATACTACCTCTGATGTTGTTCTTGAATAAAAATATGCCACATTTTGTGTTATTTTTTTAATTTTTTGAGGTACTGTTATTCTCGGTTTCTTTCTTTTGCTGAAAACTTGGTCATTTACATCTTTCCATATGACCTAAACAGTAGAAAATCTCGAAAGCCAAAAAAAAACAGTAGAAAATCATATCAAATAAAAAACGGTGCGTAACTTTATTTGAAAAGCCTTTCAAAGCACTAAACTGAATTAAATGATATGGATTGATCATGTTGAAGTCTAACCAGCTATAAACAACATTCCAAATTAGTCTGTAAAAGTCACAATGCATAGAAGGATAGTCTGGATCCTCCATGTTATCACACCCTCCCATACAAAGTTGAACATTAGCCGAGATCACCCCCTCCTAATTAAATTGTCATTTGTTGGAATACAATTACAAAAAAGCCACCGCACAAAGATTTACTTTTAGAGGAACCTTTCAGATTAAATGAGTATTTTCATCAATAATGTTTTGGTCTGCCAAGAGTAAAAAAATGTAAGCACTACTAACATTATACTTTTTTGAAGCATGTAAATTCCAAATCACGTGTCATTCACATCCTCCTACAAAACAACAGACTCAACAAAACGCAACACTCTCCCAAGTGAGCCTCCTTCCAAACTCACTATCTTTTTTGCCATTTTCAAGTCTCGCCACCTTCACCCCAACCTATCTATTTCATCTCGACAAATGTTGTCATTTTATATCAGAAATAAAAAAGGATGGCTGAATCTAACCTTCAAAATCCCTCCGTCACTTTATTTATTTTTCTCAATTTACACTGATAGATCATTTATTGACATGATATCAAATTGCAAAGCATTTTTCCATAAAAGAAAATTTTTGAGAAGACAAATATATTTAAATAAACAGTGTTCTACCTAATTATATTTTAGAACATCCAACATAAAGTAAATAGATCAAATATATTATATACTACGAACTATTTTTCATATATGTAAAAACAACTAGAGGCTTAAAACAAGGGGTATATGTTGTGGTATTATTTCCCCTTATACTAACTCTTAAACACAAGAACCACACTAAATAAACTGTCACGGTAGTTCCCGTAGTCTTCCTCGTTAGATCGTAAGGACTATAACTATGGTCGGTCTTTTTCAAGTGCAATAAGATCTTTGGCACAAGACCTTAAACTTAAAAGGGGACACCTTTTTAAAAAAAAAAAACTTGTATCTACGGCCAAAATCCGTCATTAAATGTCATATTTTCGTAAGTAAAAATCTTAAAGACAACCATTTTGTTTTTTTTTTTGAAAGAGAACCATTTTGTTGTCAGTTATACATTGACCATAAATAAATATCTATTTATTTGTAAGTAAAAATAATGTTTGAACGATTGCTCATTTATTTAACTACAGCTTATTTGTTTATTATAATAAGTGATGTTAGATTTTGTTTCAATTTTTTATAAATGAAAAATTTGTTAATAATATAACGGGGTCTCCAAATTATTGGAGGCGGCCCTAACTATAACTTAACACAATTCTGCTCCCATTGATTTGAATTCAAAATTGCTGGGAACTATTTTAAAAGACATTTATACTCTCAGATGTTCATTGTTGTCTAATTGCAACGTCAAAAGCAAAGAGTGAAAACGATTTGCTTAAGGACAAAAGTTTGTTTGCTAAGTTGTAAAAGAGTTAACTAGGAAGAACACCCTTTTATAAAATGAGGAGTGTTACCACCATACCTTTTTTATTACTCTCTTAACACTTACATTTTTATTGAGTGAAATCATTATGAGATTAACATTTTAGAAATGACTACTACATAAAATGGTGAGATTCATATATAAACTTGACTAACAAGAGAGTGAGTGTTAAAAAAAAAATATTCTTAACATTTCTCATTTAAATATACACAATTTTTTTTGGTCATGTTAACCTGTGCCCTTAGGGCACAAGTTAAGAAGTTAAAAAGGAATTAAAATATAATTTTTGTATTGAAAAGATAAAATTTTAATATATTTAATGCACAATTTTCAAAAAAATATTTCTATGTTTAGTTTATAAACTTGTGCCTCAAGAACACAGGTTAGCATTTACATTTTTTTAATTGCACCTCTTATTCACTATGGACAAATTAATACACATGTTATATTCATGAACTATGTCCACATGACTACTATCTTTAGGTCGTACTTTAATAAATTCATTATTGTCTTTATTTACGGTATTTTGATTTATTATGAGAATAAGAAGAGGCTCGAAAAACATCTTAAAATGACGTTGCAAATGTTGAACGACAAAAGTTTGTTTGATAATATGTCAAAACGTAAACTCTAGCTCGAAGAAATCAATGTTTTTTATCATGTGATTTCAAATTGTAGAATTGAAGTTAATTCGTCAAATGTAAAAGTCGTTTAATAATGAAAAATTCCAAAGAATATCATTTAGATTAACCTTAGTTTAGACTAGCATGCTATTATGGAGATTCATTAAGGGTCTGTTTGGATGATCAAAGAAAGTGAAAAGAAAGAAAGAGTAAGAAAAGATTATACGAGGAAAGAAAAAGAATAGAAAGTGATAGGATTGTTTTGGTTGTTTGGTATAAAAGAAAGTGGAATAGAAAATTGAAGGAAAAAAAGATATATATTTATTAATTGACATAAATAGCCATGGACATAATATATATATATATATATATAAAGCATAAACATGTGTCTACTCTTTCAAAGGAAAAAAGAAACTGTGACTAGGTGTGAGTAAAAATGAAACAGGAAGTTGAAAAAATAAAAATAGAGACAACAAAGGAGTAATAGCTATATCTAAAAAAAATGAATAGTATAAAGTATATAAAAAGCGATATGAGTTGGGGGCATTTTGGACTTCCCAAACAAATATGTGTTGTTTTCCAATCTTTCCGTCCTGGTTAGTGTGGAAAGGATTTTAGGCGTGGGTCCCACCTTACTTTCTTTCCTTGCTTATTGTTCCCTTGAACAAAAATGTGGAAAGATTGTCGGTTTCCGTGCTTTCCATCCACAACCAATCTTTCTTTCCTCATTCTCGCGAACCAAACATACCATAAATGATTCTGTAAGCTCGCATTATTGTTGACTTGTTTGACGAGAAAATATTTCTTATGGAATTCAAAAAATTTATCTTTTGAGATTCAACAAGTTTTTTTTAACACATTTTTGTTTATATTTACGAACGGATGAAGTATTTTACATGGCAAAGTTTTACTAAATATTTTTTGTTTTTCTTTGTTCCACTGCAAAAGATTCCTCGTACAATAATAAATAATGATTTAATTTTGTTTGTCTTCAAGTATCTTCATTTATCTTCTATACATTTTCATCATCCTTGATTCGTTTTTTCCATTGATTAATTTGGTTAGAAAATTTGGTGGACTCCCTTCTGTCAATTTTTTTTTTCCATATACAAGAGTTATAAATTGAACCTCTGATTACTTACTTAAGTGGTCAAAACCAATCTATTGTTTGTTATAAGAAAATAGTTAAGTGAATTGGCCTAAGGTGGGAAAATATTGACTTGCCCATAACAGATGTCAAATGCCATATTCTCTTAACATGATATAACTTTTTTTGATGTTAATCCTTTATAGCATATTTCGATATTTCAAAGATCAATGAACACAGAAATGAGAAATTCGACCATATTATTTTTTATAAAATGAATCACCCAAACCTGTGTGATTTGATCCTTAAATCAGATAAATATTTGCCTTTAAACCAATTCAAACTGCCCCACACATCTAATTACCGTAGTTCATTTTTTAAATAAATAATGACATATGTTATATTTGTATTTCGATGTGTATTTTTATTTACCATTAGTCCAAGCAGACATAAAATACTGTGTTGGATTATGTATGAATGGAAATGGAGTCAAATCTGAAAAAGCAAGATAGGTGGTCCTCAAACATGATGGATGGTTAGGGTGTGTCTATTGATTTGTGTGCATAAATTCCAATCCTGTCTTTTCAGCCATATGTTCCCTTCCTCCGTAGGGTCTCATCCTTTCTTCAAATATCAATATCACTCACGCGCTCTCTCCCTTTCTGCGTAGAACAAAATTTTAGAGTAGTAAAAATGACAAAATAATCTTAAATCAAGATTAATATTGAAGGAATACTTTATTAGATAAATATTTAATTTGAGCATATATTTATCTAATAAAAAAGAGTACTATATATCCACATGAACATAACTTAATTGATAGAAACAATACATTATAATATACAAAAATGGAGAATCGAATTTCAAACACTTTACTTAATCACTGTAAAAATGTATTTTAACCACTATGAAAGAGTACTACTATATTATAGTGAAATGTAGGTGTTGATGAAACAAACACTTAAATGCGTTTGGTGTTGGTTGCAATGTGAACAACATATACCACAGTGGGTTTTGCATTAGTTACAACGTACTTTGCAAACCAATCACATCATGTATGGTCCACTTCTGGAGCAAAGACCAAACTATTTGCATTGCATTTCACGACTTTTGGCTCTTATGTGCAGTCAGTACTATTGTTTTTCTCCCTTATCTCTGTCCTTCACCATGTGACCTAATGCTAATGCCCCACACACCTTTGTAATTTTCTTCCCATCTTTACACGATATATGATTCATGGTATTGCCCGAGGAACAATAAAATGCAGTTTTACTTCAAAAGTTAATAGTCATTTTAGTTTTTGAATATATAATAAGTAGGTATAATAGTTATTCAATGTATCAAAATTTTAAAATAGCACAATCAAAAAACTATTGCCATGTTTTATAAGAAGTTAATTGGAAGACATTCCCGAATTGCATGCCAAAGAAATAATTTAATCTTTAGGGGAATACTTGGTTTCCACAATTTCAACCGGTTACCTTAACCTAGAAGTGAGAATTATCAATCAATTATTCCATGATACAATAATACACCAATTTCACCTTAAAGACACCATCCTTGCTCCTGTCATAGAAATGTCCAAAACTCATTCCTCCGTGCTCTTAATACATTGTAAGTTTCTCCAATCGAACCGGTTAAAACCCCTACCTAAATTCTTGTCCATACCCCACCAAAACAAATTAATCATCATTTCCAAGTGCTCGTTTAAAGTGGTTGAGACTTAAGAGTAAGAAAATACTCGTACAATATGTGGGGATCACTTGAACAATCAATTTCAAAAGAGCTTCTATACCAACCATTGATGTATAGATTAGTTACTCGTCCAACTTTGAACTCCTCCAAACTCTATCATGCAAATAACCAAAATGTTTTTTTTCCTTCTTATCATGGGCGACAATTCTGAATATTTCTCCATTATGAGATACTCGATCACTCCAAGATTCGTTTAAGTATGACCCTTATTTTGGATTAGTTTTTGAGCTCTTATACATAAACCATCTTAGGTGGCCTACACTTTTTTACATCTACACACATTTGTGACATGCGGCAAAAATATTGAAAGAAGAGATGAAAAGGGGTGATAATGTGATTCGAAATTACTAAAATACTCATAATACATGGGGTGTATATGAGAGTTGTATAAAAAATAGTGTCCATCTATCTTTTTCTTTAGTTTTTAAGTTTTTTTCTTTCTTTTTTGAATCAGTTTTTATGTTATTTTTGTTTGTATTATTAACCTTTTAAACAAGTTCCATTTAAAAAAAAAATATGTGTGACATTTGAATGTCACACGTGTTATATTCCTCCTTTTCTTTTCTCCTTTCACTACTTCTTTAAGTCTAAATTCCGAAATCCAAAAATCTTTGAACTAGAGTAACTAGTTTTTCGCAATAATATCTTTATTCGGAGCAATGCTTCAAATTCACGAACTTAAAATAGTGAGCAACTCATCTTTGTTCATGGCTTGCATAGTCATGAAATATAACATAAAGGACAACGGTGCAAGATAACTTAAGGCTAACAAAGTGTAACACAAATGACCAATTCAGAAAAAATATATATATAACATAAAGACCAGTCCAAAATTAAGGTCAAACTTAAAGAAACGTTGAAATAATTTTACCAAAAACTACATAAAGAGGTGGTGTTTAAGAATATGGGGGGGGGTTGGGGTGAGCCCGCAAATTTGAAAGTGTACAAAAATCAATCGAAAATTCCTTAAGCAATTTGAATCAAAGTTATTAGAATTTGTATATATAGAAAATTGACTATTAGTATTTATTGTAAATGATTATCTTACAAAGTATATGAATTCTTGTTTGACAAAAGAATGAAATGTATCTATCTAGTTGAATTGAAAAAGTATTGCCTATAACAAATTTATGTACACATAAACTACTATGTGAATAAAGCTTGTGACATGTTTTTGGGTCACAAGAGCTAGCTAGCTTGCGTTAATTAGTGGAAATTGCTCCAAACATCACACCTAAGATTGGATAGGTTGTTGTGGTGGTGGTTGCGCGACATGGTCGGCAACATTCACATCAGCTAAAGTGCAGCGTCCACGGCTGCGGCCAGGAACTGTGGAGCACGGGTTTGTTTGTGAACTTTGCACGGGACCTCTTTGTAATGACTGTATTGCTACATTTTTCTGCAACAATAAAAAAAATTGCTTCTCTATTAATAATGGCCTTGCCCTTATTTGTTGTGAACCCAGCAGCAGAATTATTGTTGTGAATACTAACATTATTTTCATGTAGCAACCCATGATTTGTGATGGAGTAACAAAACCAAACAACAAAGAATATTGTCAAAATTTAAAAGAATTAAGAGAAAATGATGGAATTATATATGGAGTATTGTGACATTAGAGGTGTATGATGAAGGAGTTTATATATGTTAAAGTAAGGCGTGATTTAGATATTTGCTTTGACTGAATATACACGGCTTGAAATATTTGAGATTAAACACTCTTACGAAATTTCCTTTGAATTACAGTCATAGTTGAATTGAATGAGTCTTACAAATGATATTATTAATTTCACTTTCAAACATCACGCTATTTTCCTATGCTTTTCATTACGTTTTTTATACTTGCCGTGTTATTTTGTTAAGCTGATAGACTCTGTCAACCAAGCCAACGCATGTCACTCTGCAGAGTTGAGAATGGACTTGGGTTAAGTACTTTCTGTTTCATAGAGTCCAATAAGTTTCATGAAAATTTTATCTCATACCCCCCTCAATTGCACCTCTACCCCTATAATTTGATGTTACTTTCTCCATTCCAAAATACTACTATTCACACGACTTACTTGTAAGATGTTGTTTGATTTATCTCGATAAATATTTTTAAAATATTAAATTTTTATAATTTTTTACTTTAGATGATTAAATATTTTAACGTTTAAAGTTATGAATTGACATATGTAAAGTGGTTGAATGCGACATGCATTTTAAAACAAAGAGAGTAAGTGTTAACCCAATTTCGCCCCCACACTTTTGAGAAAACCATTTACAATTTGGGAAAATCCGGTTTTCAAAATGAATATTTATCTTGACATTTTCAATTTTAAAATTGCTTGAATAAATAAATATCAACTCTGGAAGTTTTGCAGAGCGTGTGGAAAATGAGTTTGAAATTTTGTTTTTTATTTGTTATTATACAACTACAAGTGTAGGGGTATGAGTATAATTTTCTTCTAGAGCTGAATTTAAAAAAAAAAAAAATGTTTTCACTCTCACTCTTATTCGAGAGCAAATACTAAATTAAACCATACGCACTATTTTGGCAAATTTTTATCTCTCATTCTTGAAAAATATGCACATCCAAATGTATACATCTAGATTGAACATTTTTCTTCAATTATTTTCTTATAATCATTTACAATTTACCTTTGAAAATTTGAATTTATAACCGACTAGTTTTGTATGAACTGCACTCCTAACATGACCTCGTCAAGCTTAGACTCTAATTAGACGTGCACATCATTGATCCGATATTTAGGATTTAATCCTTGAAATATAGGCTATAATCAAATAAAATATTAGAACAAAACCTAAGATGTTTTTAGCTTCTACATTAAAATCCCCTACATCATTCCCTGTGATCATTCTCATGACATTTTGGATGCCATGCAAATTGAGAAACCTACCTCAGATATGTAACAGACCACTATAAAAGCTACTGGAAGCGATGAACCAACCACCAAATGGCTTGCAACATGTCCAAATAGTAAATCAAACATACAAATGAAAGTTGCTAATGCTATAGCCATAATTTGGCCTCAACTATATTTGTTTAATCTCGTTGTTCGCTAAACAGAAACCTTTATAAATAACATTACAACAATGAGTGGAATAACAAATAGATGCAAACTCTAGACTCATCAGCTAGACAATATTTTCCTTCTCTTCAGCTACATGTTAGCAATAGGAAATATATAATTTTAGTAAACAAAATATAATGTATGCTTACATAACATTTCTTGTCGATTCTCAATCTACTTATTGATACCCCGGGGTCTAAACACCCTCTGTATCAAATGTCTATCAAAATTTTGTAGTTGTCCAAAAATGAGTAGAGCCAAAAGAATCACCAAATTAATGGGTTCAACTAACTATTGCTATTTAAGTAGGATTTCCAGCCAAGTTTTTCTAACTTATCTCCTTTCTGCAGGACGCTTTCTTTTTGGTCCTCTAGATATTGGCTCATCCTGCACGATATTATAAATGTCATGTCAACATGCGAAAAGTGTAAAATAATTTTTTGATTTCTTTCTTGTTGTGAGTGAATTTTACATTTCAATATATAAATTTTATATCACAAAATCACAAAAAGGGAGAGAGGCAAACCTTGACACAAGATTTTCATCAGCAACACCCAATATTCTCACTGCCAACAGACCAGCATTAGTTGCATTGTTAATTGCAATAGTGGCAACAGGGACACCTTTTGGCATCTGCACACACAACAATCGTATTCGTTTGTAATAAATGACTACATGAAACATAATGTGTAAGCTTTAAGTAATTGCGAAAAGTTCCTATTGCTACAGTAGAGAAGAACCATGATTAGTCAGCTAGAACATTCATCAGTCTATCTTGCAATGATTCTACGTCTCCGGTTCATTCATGTCATGTAATCACTTGCTAAAAGCATATACGTAAATAAAGCAAGGAAAAACATCTAACAAGTATAGTGATTGAAAAATCCACCTTTAAAAACTAGGTTAACAACTGAAAGTTAGAATGAAATCTTAAGTGCTTCAGGAATCAGGTGTTGCTAAACTCATGATAACAAATTCCTTGAAATTGTTTATGCTTTTCACAAATTACGTTTAAAAACACAATCTGTTTTTGAAAACACAGCATGGTTTCTTTTAAAAGCAAACATCTACTCGTGATTTTTTGGTCTTGTACAAAATGCATCTTTCATTTACAAACAATATCTGAAAAATATTGAATTGACATTCTTAAAATTACTAGACTCCTTAGTGAGGCCAAGTTCTAGATAGTGGAAGAGACTTTGAAATAGTATAGACCATAGACATAATTTATAGAAGGAATCCATGATACAAATTTCATTTATAGTCCTTTTGTCAACAAACAAGAGACATTGACATAAAATCCTTCATTCACAAGGATCTCGATTCAAAACAATATTGATCTTAATCTTTTAAAAAGAAGCAATAATACCAGATTCACAAACATAATACTTAATAACTTGATATTATATTATTTCATTAGAAAAGTAATCTTAAAGAACATCAGAAGAAATTAAGTGGAGCACAGAAAATAAGCATTGAATATGTAAAGACAACTGAAAAATGTACCTGGACAATTGACAAGAGTGAATCAACTCCGTCGAGGGAAGAACCACGCACAGGAACACCAATTACAGGCAAGGGAGTAATCGCGGCCACCATACCTGAGATTTGAAAACTTAATCAATAATTAATGCCACAAAGACAGTTGATCTTTGCGAAAATTGTACAAAGAACAATTAAAGTAATTTACCAGGCAAGTGAGCTGCACCACCAGCACCAGCAATAATAACTTTTATGCCTCGTTCGCGAGCGAACGAGGCATAAGAAAACATCCGTTCTGGAGTTCGATGTGCTGAAACTATTTCCACCTGAAATTTGATATGTGTACACCTAGGTAAGGATAAACAACATGACACAGGACAGCCCCCCTCCCTATGGTAAATTTAAACAATCTTACCTCATGAGGCACACCAAACTTCTCCAAAATTTCAGCAGCATCTTTCATAACAGGCAGATCTGAATCAGAGCCCATTATGATCCCCACACGTGGAGCAACTACATTTTAATAAACAAAAGAAAGCATAATTACGTATGGGAATAACGGTTTTAATTTCAAAAATTCAAATATAGCAACATAAAGAGTAGTGGCTTCGACCTGCAGTCTTGTCATCTAATGTTTTGCCTTCTAATATTGTTGCAAGGTTGCCGTCAAGATTGCTTAGGGAAGGCCCAACAATTGTTATGTGGCCCATCTTCCGTTGTTTTCTCATCTCTGACACATTGTCATGACAATGAATGTTATATATTTAGCCATACAGGTTACCAAAAGCAACAAACTAGAGGGAACTGAGCAACCTAAAATTGTTGTTTAACTAAAGTTTACCTGGCTTATCGTACCAATGAACGGAAGCACCGGGGATGGTCAATGCGCTTTTCATCAATTGATGAGCTAATTGAAATCCAAGCTCCCCCTAAAATCATTAAGATTTGATGGATTAGACTCTTAAACAGTGATAACTGAACAAGTGTTTAATTGCCAACTGTGCTATCCTCTGAACACGAATATAACAGAATTAACTACACTGCTATTCATTTTTTACATTTTCAGCATATGATAATGAGAATAAATAGTTCATTAGTAAATACCTCTTCTTCACCTAATATATTGTACATGATAGCAGCTGGGGTTTTCATTGATGGATTACCCAGAGGAAGACCAACAACAGCCCGTAAATGTTGCTCGTATTGTGAGGTGTAGCACGATTCAATTGTGTGGTGCCCACTATTGTGAGGTCTAGGTGCAACTTCATTTAATAAAATCTGTTGAGAAGCACACGTACAATCAATGTCATTGGAATAACAAACAGCACAATGCATTTGCAGGAGCATAAAAATTTACTAGCACACAAAGAAGCTAATGTAGAATTCTAGAAGAATAAATATTGAGGCAAATCCAGAGTTGATAAAGAAATAAATCAACAACCTCTCCGTCCTTAGTCATGAACAATTCAACGGCAAACACACCAGCACCTTCTAAAGAGTTAACGGCATTGAAAGCAACTTCAGTGGCCCGCTCCCTAATCTTCCATTTTACATCTGCTGGAGCCTTAACTATGTGACATATGTTGTCCCTGGAACAAAAGATAAATCCTTAAGCAGATGTATAAGGAAGCTGAAATGGTACATTATTGATCAATTTTACCATAATCAGTTTTGAATTTGGTTTGGGATTTTTTTAATATTCCACAATAATAACATGTACCTGTTGAGCATGTTACCTGTGAATAGTTTCAACGACAGGATAGCATGAAATTGTATTGTCTCTCCCTCTGGTCACAATGACAGCTAGTTCCTGCCATTAATTTAAGACATAGAACACAAGAAAATTCATCAAATCATTCAAGAACATGACAAAATTTGGGATTTTTAAGACAGGAAAAACCTTTCTTGGAACGAAAACCATGCTTGAAATAAACCAGTCAGATGAAAGTACCAGGAAATGTAATTAAATATTTTTTGGGACCAAGAAGATTTAATATTAAGAGCGATTAGCAAGTGGTCCAGGCATGGTATAGAACGGACATAAATTCAAGATGTGTTGGCTTAACGCCAGAATAATTGGTTTACATCATACAATTTGTGAACCATGAACTGAAAAATACCATCAGCAGTCAACGACAGGACTTAGATACTGACCTTGTCAAAAGGTGCCCATTTTTCAGCATATAAACCACGATCAAATCCTCCAAGAGCTGCATAGTTTGGGGGGAAGTTAGAGAAGAAATAAATAAAAGAAATTTGCATCCATCAAATATTTCTTCTAGTTCGGGCTAATGAAAGACGGGCCCGTATGAATTCAAAGATAATTTTTTTCTATTCTCACTTTCTCAAAAATGAATAAATATGTTTGTTAAAAACTAATTACCATCCACAGCAGAAGTTAGCTCCTCTTCCCTTTTTGCAACTGCATTTCCTCGTCCATCATAAGCTAGTCTCCTACTCTTGATCATAAGAGGATAGCCAAAACGTTCCCCTACTTTCTTAGCACCTTCAAGATCATCTAACTGTTGAATGTATTTTTTCACGCACTCAATTAGAATCCTAAAGATGAATTTTCAAACACTGCTGCAACTGAGAAAAACGGTACAAACCCGCATAAATTCAGGAAGTGGAATGTCATGCTGAGAGAAGTGAACCTTTTGCTGATACTTATCCTGTAATATATTGAATAATCAGATGAAGGAAATCATTCAGAGTTCAACATCTGCATTACTCTAACCTCAAAAAAAAAAAAATTAAAACTAGCAAGTCTATGCGGGGTGCAAAATGATTTCACTAAAAAGGCTTTATTTTTTGCTATTGGCCAAGCGCCCAACACATACTCGAACAAACACACACGGGTAGGGGGGAATGTGGTTACCGGGTTCAAATCCGGGATTCCACGTAAAATGTCCTCAGAGCCAAACCACTGGGTTGTAACAACGGGGACAATTCACTATAAAAGCTAAAAACATGAAGTTGTTAGTTTTCTCTCTGCTAGCTCTGGCAGCCAAAAACTTTTAAAACTCCACCAATATAATACCTGAATAATTCGTATAGTAGAGGCTTTAGGTTGGCAGTCAACACCTTGTTTCTCAAGTTTTTCCAATGTAGCAACATCGACATGCTCAATTTCAAATGTTAAAACATCACACCTGAACACCATATCAAACCAACACACATACGCAATATTACAATCGAGTGATACATACATAAAGAGAATATGAGTCAGATGACATAATTCAAAGTAACATGAACAAACCTCTTTGCAAATTCCTGTACTGTGGCGCTGTCATCAAAGCTTCCAACCATGTGATGATGTGATAACGAACTAGCCGGACAATTCTCTTGAGGATCTAAGACAACAACCTTAATTGCCATCTCAGAAGCAGCTTGACAAAGCATACGACCAAGTTGACCACCACCTAAAACCCCAACAACCGTTTCAGATGGTCCATGAACAACAGATTCCTCATTCCTACACAAACAACAGTAGTGCAATAGAAAAGGTGAAAAGGGTTGTTCTCAAAACAGGTATTAAACAAAACACAATAGTAAAAATTCAAACTTTAATAATGGGTTGTTGTGAAAAGAAGTAAAAAATTAAAAGGGAATAATAAAAATGTAAAATTGAATGAATTAATTAACCTTGGAGAAAGTGCAGCATTTGGTTGGTGGGGTTGGTGAGAGTGTTTAAGCTTGAAAGATAAAAGATTAGGTTGTTCCATGTAGAAGGCGAGTGAAGAAGAAGAAGAAGAAGAAGAAGGAGAGTGAATGGATTTGAAGGGAAAGAATGAAGTGGAAGTGTGCCGTGAAGACACAGTGGGGACGATGTGAAGCATAGGAAAAAATAGGTGAGTGAGTGATTTTGGTTTATAGGGTTTAACAATAATTTGTTTATGTTGTTCTTCTTTGGTTAACGATGGGATGGGAGATGCGGGAAGTATTTGCAGCTGCGTTGAGTTGAAGCTAGTAGTTGAGTGAAATAGCTCTTTTCGGCGTTATCACCTCACCATACTCGAAACAACAAGAGAATTTTCAGCGCGCTAACAAAATATTTTTTTTTTTTTCCTACTTAAAAATATCAGCAATTTTTTTAGCTACACATGGGAGGTTTTATAGATAACTACACACATCTACTAACAATATATAACAAGGTTTCATAATCCTTTTTTTTTTTAAAAAAACAAAACGATATTTATTCATTCAAAGCCTACAAATAATATGATAAAACCTAAGTCACTGAAATACACATGCTTCCTAATCTTCAACGTTGACGCACAAATCATTGGTTGAATTTGTAATTGGCCGATGTCGATCTTTCAATAGAAACTAAACAAACACCGCAACAAGACGTGAAATCAAACGCCGCACAAAACGACGAACAGCACAACGCCGCAGTTAGACAACAAAATCATAAAAAACGCAAAAGGAAAACTTTATATGAAAATCACTTATTTAAATTAAAAGAAAAGGGAAAAAAGATGTAGATGGGTGATTCTAGGTCAAAAAATGACCTAAAACCACCCTTCCTCGATGAACGAAAGAGAAAGAAAGTTTAGAGAGGAGTTGGAGTTTCTCTCATTAGAAAACTAGGGTCGGCACATTGCATAATCGTTTTTATTTGTCTGCAGCAAATTAACCTAATAATTTTCCTCTAAAATGCTGCATTAGGTTAGCAGCAATTTAACCTAACAAATTTCATCTAAAACTAAAACGCCGACCCATGCGCCGCACGGGTCTTATGAGCTGAAATATTTTGATACTAAGTGAAACGTAATATTTTGGAATGAAACTTAAATAATTAAATTACGTAAAGAATAATTATCAGAGTCATAAAATGTATCGTTTGATGAAATATCATATCGTCAACAAAGAATGTTACAACAAAATACATAATAGGAGTATTACAAATTTCGATTCGAAATACTTCTTCATCCGCGATGTTAGACGGGTGCACAGGAAACTTTAGTATTAATTAAATTAAAAATTAAATATTTTATATTTAAAATTGTTTGATGAAATTTAAGATAAGATTGGTAAGTATTTATAAACTTGAAATATCAAACACATCACATCAAAATGAGATAATTTTTAAGCTCCGTGATGTATCTAAAATAAATTTAAAAACTCGTAGCAAAAGATGTGTAATAACAGGAACAATAATTTCGTCAAAAAACAGGAACAATAATAATAATTGTGTTTTATAGATATTGGTGTTCAAAGTTGAAAATACCTAATGCATATAAATTGGAAGGGAGAAAGAATGATCCAAAAGCACAAATTGTCATTTTAAAAAATTTAGTTTATTTGTTTTTTAAAAAATTAATTATTTACGGATAATGGTAACCACAGGCACAACCAATTTCCAAGGATAACTATGAGACTAATTTATTTTTTTATAAAAAATTAATTACGGATAATGATCATTTTTTATTTTTTTTAAACAAGGATAATGGTCATATCTATCTCCTAACAATCTATAAAAATAAAATCACATGAAACTTTCATAATCGTCCTTATTAAACCTCAAGATCTCCTTACTTTTATAATCGTTCAACAAACATGTCCTCGTGAGTTTAACTTAGCTGGTTTGGGCAATGCATAATATATGCAAGGTTCGGAGTTCAAACTCTGGCCACCATCAAAAATAAATCGTCCAACAAACATTGAATGAACTTTTGCATATAAAATAAAAATTTATTTAATAGAATCACTACAATGATGTTTATATGTTAAAAATAATCATGAGTTTCCGATATTTTATCATATCGACTTTTTCATGCATGTATATAAAATTTATGGGAAATGTTAACTAGTGCCTTGTGGTACTAGTTAAGGAGGCTAATATAAAAATTTTGCATTAAAAACAATGAAAAAGTTGAATGTTTCACTTTATGAAAGTCAAAAAATTGTTATTTTTAATGAAAAATTTCTATCTAACTAGTGTCTGGGACATCGGTTATCATGACCCAAAATTCATTTATTAAGATATAACATTTAAAATCTGCAATAGGAGTAGTACAAATACTGAACGGTATTTTGTATATAAATAAAAAAATTATTTAATAGAAACACTGCATTAATGTTAATATTTTAAAAATAGTCACAAGATTATAAATTATATTCATTCCTAGGGAAACCAAAGGTGAATACCAAAGAGAAACACAGTGAGAAAATTAATTAAAAAAACACCAAATGAAAATTAATTGAAAAAAAAAACCCACAAGAACAAGAAATAAATTGAGTTAGTACCTAGTGGAAGAGGAGAAAACAGTAATTCCACGATTGTGAAGAAAAGTGAGATTGCATTTGTTTGACCTAAATACCCCTTTTTTATGCATAGCCTCAGATCTTGATTTTCCCTTCTCAACCCTCACAATTTCATTACCCTTTCTCCATTCTTCTCCTTCTTACCCTTCTTCTCCACTATTTCCGATTTTCTCCACTTCCCCGCCAATTTGTCCCATCAACCTCTTTTCAAATACAAAACCCCTTTTTCCCTTCTCTGAACCGCTTCTAGTAACTTCTCACCACTAAGCTTTTCCCCATCATGGTTCGTTACCCTTTTGGGATATGGTGAAGCCCCTCAGGTAATTTACGTTATTTGAATATTTAATAATCATTATTTTGTTAATACTTTTCATGGGTTTTAGTAAAGTTTTCATTTTTATAATCAATTCCATTCTGGGTCGTGAATGTGTGATTTTTATGTTCACTCACTTGCAAACTGGATTCATGTTGATCTTCAGTTTTTATTTTTATTTTTTAATGCATACAATTCAGGGTTTTTAACATTCATAAGTTGGAAAGAGGATTGATATGGTTTTTCTGACATGTTTTTTTGTTGTTACTTGTAGGATCTTGCACTAATGTCAAAGTCATAAAACAGTTTTTTGCATTGTAAACTGTGGATCTTGCTGTTGTCGGAGTTGCGATTTATATCTTCAATGGCTAACCATGATATGATGCTTGATCAAAGTCATAATTTGGTACATAGCCATGACCAGCAATCGGTGCTTGACCGTAATCAAAGTTTTGGACTTGGTGAGAACCGTGCATTGGAAATGAGATCAGACCTTGAGCATCATTTGGACTTGGGACAAACTCATGATGATGAACTGGGCTTGGAACACGCCGATGAACATCAATTCGGGTTGGAACAAAACCATGTCCAGGAAGGTGGTGATGGTCAAACTTATGAGCATGAGCATGACCATAAGGTGGCCATGGATCAAAAACCTGAGCATGGTGGCAATGATGAGTTGTCCTTTCCTGGACAAAACCATGAGTTGGTCCTATCGGAGAACAATGATTTGACTGTTTCAGAAAGCCAAGGATTTGATGAGAGCATGGACCTGGCTGTGGTTCAGAATCCCGAAATGAGCATCGATTCTGCCAATGACATGGTTGTTTATCAGCCACAGTATATGCTTTCTTCTCCACCTCATGTAGTTCAGGCTCGTACAGTTGATGTGATTCCAACTTATGAATTGTCGGTAGGCCAAGAATTTCCTGATGTCAAGAGTTGCCGAAGAGCATTGAGGGATACAGCAATTGCTCTGCACTTTGAGATGCAGACTATAAAATCTGACAAGACACGCTTTACTGCCAAATGTGCTAGTGAGGGTTGTCCCTGGCGCATTCATGCAGCAAAGCTCCCCGGGGTTCCAACTTTTACTATCAGGACAATTCATGAGAGTCATACATGTGGAGGAATTTCTCATCTTGGTCATCAGCAAGCTTCAGTTCAGTGGGTTGCTAGCTCTGTGGAGCAAAGGTTGAAGGAGAACCCTAATTGCAAGCCAAAGGAGATATTGGAAGAGATTCATAGGGTTCACGGCATCACCTTATCGTACAAGCAAGCATGGAGAGGCAAGGAGCGTATCATGGCTGCAATGCGTGGATCTTTCGAAGAAGGGTATCGATTGCTTCCACAATACTGTGCACAGGTGAAACGCACAAACCCGAGAAGTATTGCATCTGTTTATGGAAATCCATCTGATAATTGCTTTCAACGCCTATTTATTTCTTTTCAAGCATCTATTTATGGATTTTTAAATGCATGTCGGCCACTCTTGGGGCTTGATAGAACATATCTTAAGAGCAAGTATCTTGGTACGTTACTTCTTGCTACAGGGTTTGATGGTGATGGGGCTCTCTTTCCTCTTGCATTTGGTGTTGTTGACGAGGAGAACGATGATAATTGGATGTGGTTTCTCTCTGAACTTCATAACCTGCTTGAGGTTAATACTGAAAACATGCCAAGGCTTACTATTTTGTCTGATAGACAGCAGGGAATTGTGGATGGCGTTGAAGCAAATTTTCCTACTGCTTTCCATGGATTCTGTATGCGGCACTTAAGTGACAACTTCCGAAAGGAATTTAATAATACCATGCTGGTAAATCTTCTATGGGAAGCCGCCAATGCTCTTACTATAATTGGATTTGAAGGTAAAGTTTTGGAAATTGAAGAGATATCACAGGATGCTGCATATTGGATTCGAAGAATTCCACCTCGTCTGTGGGCTACGGCTTATTTTGAGGGGCAACGGTTTGGTCAAACAACGGCCAACATTGTTGAAGATTTAAACAGTTGGATATTAGAAGCATCTGGGCTTCCAATAATTCAAATGTTGGAATGCATTAGAAGGCAGCTAATGACTTGGTTCAATGAGCGCCGAGAAACCAGTATGCAGTGGGCATCCGTACTTGTTCCTTCTGCTGAGAGACGTGTTACAGAGGCTATTGAACATGCACGCACTTATCAGGTTCTTCGTGCCAACGAAGCTGAGTTTGAAGTTATATCTCATGAGGGAACTAATATAGTTGATATAAGAAATCGCTGCTGTCTTTGTCGTGGTTGGCAGCTTTATGGCTTGCCCTGTGCTCATGCTGTGGCAGCACTTTTGTCTTGCAGACAAAATGTTCATAGATTCACAGAAAGCTGTTTCACTGTTGCAGCATATCGCAAGACATACTCAGAAACCATACATCCAATTCCTGACAAATCTCTCTGGAAGGAGTTGTCTGAGGGGGATGCCAATGTTAGCCAAGCTCTAGAAGTTGTTATTTACCCCCCTAAATCACTCAGACCACCTGGGCGACCAAGAAAGAAGAGAGTTCGTGCAGAAGATCGCGGGCGTGTTAAGCGAGTGGTGCATTGTAGTCGCTGCAATCAAACAGGTCACTTTAGAACAACATGTGCTGCCCCCATCTAATGATTTGGACCATCCTCTGGAGTCGTGTTCTCTTTCTTCCAAAGGTTTTCTGTCCTTTTTTTTAGGCTTCACAGGCTCATACCTTACGGTTGCTAGTAAATGATGACCTTATTTACATTTACATATCAATAATGTGAGTTGATTTTGACGAATATTCCCCATGTATATAATAATAATTGGGGCCTTGTGCAAAAAAATGGCCTCGTGCCATAAATCATTTGTATTAATTGCATGCTTTTTGTTTCTTACTGTGTTTCTGTAAGTATGTTCGTACCTCAGTATGTTAGGCGGAACCCATTTATAACAAGCTAAACGGATTCCGAGCCAAAGACCTCTTGAATTTCTTGGAAGTGTTTACCTATGCTTCATTCTTATGATTCATCATAAGCATTACAAGTACTAGTCACAGGTATGTTCTGTTGGAGCATGCCAAAGCTTGTACATTTACATTCAGGTTAATTGATTATAGTCTGAATATATAAATGAGAAAGATATGGAGGGAGATACCATAATAAATAAATAGTGGCATTCAAATATCTTGTTTCAACTTCCAATAATTATATTCAGATGAGTGATGTTTAACGAGAAACACTAAGATATGCATGTCCAAGTCAATTTATAATGGTAGCATATCATATTTTATTTACCGTATTCATGGATGGTAGCTACCAAAATACTAAATATAGTCCTTAATGTAGAGATTTGAAACATCGTCAAAAGGAGGGGTAAACTATCAATTTTAGTTACATTGCTTATGTCATATTAGAGTGGATTCCATCTGTTTACTTGTATTTGCAGAATTAATATGAACTGTTTGTGAACCGCTATTAACTAAAGAAGATAGTTTAAATAAATAATTAACTGATACACCCATTATTATTCTTCTAAAAAAAATTATATGAACTGTAGTCTTTATTTATGGAGGTGAATGAGACATACCATTTATGACATCAGAAAGTGAAAGCATGCCTATATGAAAAGATAAAGATGATAATCTTCTATCACTATTTTTTGTATGATTTTTTTGCATGATCCCACTGTTGTTGATTTGTTCTACTTGTACCACTCCTGCGCCTCATTTTTGCTCTTTAAATCTCATTATCAATTAGTTAGCATATATTACTGTGCTGTTGTGTATGCATCATAAACTACGGTTCCATACCCTATTGGCATCTGCTCAAATTTCCCTAGGGAAAAGGTAAATCCTCTATATAGAAGCACATAGTCACGCAAAAATTTACCTAGAATAGGTTTTAAGATAGAGTCCAACTTAAAATTCAGGGTACTACAGTATCCCAATCAATATATTAGATTATGATAATTAGTCATGTTTAGCAACAGAGCCATGAATCATATGTATGGCAATGCAGGGCAATGGCATAACATAGGTATAAAACCAAATAATAAGTACCTGTATAAGTGAAATTTCAGTAAAATCTCACCCTACTAATCAATGAACCAATTAAAACTCGACAAAAGGGTTATAACTTCATCCTCCGTCGGTAATGATTCATCTATCTGGCCAGTCATTAGTATATTTGTGGTCTGGTTTGTAAGTAACTGCAACACCATAAGTGAATAGCATGTTAAGCTTACTTCATCTGCAGTCTCAATAGTCATTTGTATGGGTTGGCAAAAATCACACTGAAAGATGAAGAATGTCTGCCTACTGTTTTAATCTCGAGATAGTTGTGCATCTATTGGTTGCAATAAATTGATAATAGAATTTAAGCTCAGTACAGGATGATATGCAGAAGTTGACATTGCAGATTTTGTGTGTAGAGAGGAGGAAATTAACATTAACAATTGGTTTATGTATAGAAGCCGTGGTTGCCCTTTGGCAACCAGCATTTATCAAGTATGCAGAAAGAATTAAGTTTCCAGAATTTTTTTCATGCTAGCATGCTGCAATGATGATCGTGGAAAACATGCTGCAATCCACAGTTATTTTTTCTATAGCATTTTGGCACAAAAGTTCCAAGGAAGAATAATCTACAATAAATTTTTATCTATAGCTTTTTTTTCTTCAAAAGAGCTTAACCTTATTTTCTAATTTTTGTGTATTTATTGATAAATAATATTTTCGTCAAAGTGAGAGTGTAATGTCTTAATAATTTTTTTTTTTAAAATGAAAGTTATTTTAAAAAATAATAATTCATATGCACCGATATTGTGTTTTACTTTCAGTTTATCATAATTGCTATTGATTGATGGATAATATAAAACTTTTTAAATTAACATGACAACTATACTCTTAAACAAAACCAAAACTAAAATTAAAATTTTTAAAAATATGAAAAATTATTCAACTAAAATCATTTATATGTTACCACGAGTAATTTTTCAAAATAAATCATCATCAATATGATGTGAACATGAAACTTTAAATTAAGTTAAATGACCCTTGATATAGTTTTTTTTAACTAATGCCACTCTTTTTTTTTTTAGGGAAACTAATGGCACTCATAATGTTTCCTCTATTAGTTATTGATGCACATTAAACAAAAGATAGAGTAAATATTTGTCATGATCTAATTCTTTTTTATTTTTACAAATAAAGGAAAAAACAAGACGATGGAAAAATGACTTTATATAACATTCACTGTAATAAGTAATTAACATAAAGAAAGAGAGGAGAGTTAAAATTGAACTAAAAAAGCTCCTCAGTATGACCAAGATTTGTCAGAAAATCGACAAACTTATATCACCTCACGATAAATATGGTTGAGTTCATAGTTACAATAGTGTAGTCCATGAAAGAAATAGCTTCTTAAAAGATGGGCATCAATTGAAAGTTTTGAGTCTTTCGAGTTTATCATAGTAGCCATAGTGAGAAAATTCATCTCAACAAGGATAAAATTCATCTTAATCCATGAACAAACTCCATAATTGGGCCATAATCAGCGTGTGGCAACTTAGGATGATGAACCGAATGAAGATACCTTTGAAGATCAATATCATGCTAATATAAAGGTCATAATTCCACACGTTCTATTATTTATATATATATATATATATATATATA
>Ga0315914_1003733_pt1 | contig 23034 bp, 11 predicted proteins | sample MpolenodulesMG_FD_203920 | JGI IMG/M metagenome (GOLD analysis project Ga0315914, IMG submission 203920) | Medicago polymorpha root nodule microbial communities from Los Angeles, California, United States - elongated nodules | ecosystem: Host-associated > Plants > Roots > Nodule | place: USA...
AATCGCTGCTGCCTCTTCTCAATACATATGGCTTTCTTTCGTGATGCGTGCTAGCTCCCTCTTTTCTTCCCAAAACGTGAATGATGCCAAAGTGTGATTCGCCGAAAACGTGAATGATCCTTTTTTTTTTTTGTGCAGCTGCCTTTTTTATATCATTATGTAACCTAGTTATCCTTTCAAGTCATTGCATGTTACCTTTTCTTTCTTTTGGATCAAACATAAGCCATACGAATTCTTAAATCCATTGCTTTTTGACACCTCCTGTTTTGCTCTTTTTTATCATATTTTCTCTTGCTTTCATTTCTTTCCTTGTGCCACATGTCCCTAAAATCGTGTCACGAAATAGCCATCGTGACACGTTTTAACCAATGTCGAATGAACCTCATCCTATACTCCAAATCGTGACACGTTTTCAACAATCGTGACACGATTTTGCTTTCTTCAAAATCTTCTATTTTTCTTGTTTTCTTTGCTGTTTAAACTTGTTTGTGAACTCAAAATATCATGAAAATGACACTAAAAATAGTGAATGACTGACTGTCATTAGATGAAACAATTTTTGTCGAGACCATACTTAACGCATAAGGAACTCCAGATTACCATATGCCTATTCTAAAGCAAAGGGATAACACACAAAAAAATCATCGTCAATCCCAATATTGTATGAACACTCCAATTGCATGAGCTACAAGTTTTTTGAATAAACCTCCAACACAACACCTACCATGCTTGTGAATCCCGACATTAGTTTTGCCTCAACAACAACTTCCAATAAGTTTTCTCTAACATATTTACAATATAAGACCTTGCACCAAAGATAATTATTTCGAATTCGAAGGTCCCATCCTAGATTTAGAAGACAAGGTTGATTCATAGTTTCAAGATTTCTCAAACCTAGGCAACACCTTAAGGAATTTAAGGAAAGTTCAATCTCCAATTATCATTATAAAGTGCACAATACATTCTAAGAAGTCTACACCCACCATGATAAATTGGCCCTCTTCAAGTATATTGAGAGTTGAGATCCAATGACACCGAGGTCTAATACACGACACTTCTTAATTCAGTTGTTGAAGAGGTTACATTTTCTCAATGAGGTCAAAATTCTTCCTTTCTACTCTAGAGGACAAGTAATATTATCGAAGTCTCTTGCTATCAACCATCTTCTTACATACACTCAACAATAACTTCTAAATCTTCCTCTCAAAAAAATAACTTCTAAATCTTCCCACAAAATTCCATGGTTCTCCTCATTTGGAGTAACACACGCAGGGGTATAGAAAAATTCCATACCATTTGACATATTAACTTTAGGGTAATATGTTTTTGGTCCCTATAAATATGTTAACTTTTCATTTTAGTCTCTCTAAAAAATTTCTTCAACTTTTAGTCCCTAAAAAATTCTCCATCTTCACTTTTGGTCCCTCCTTTAAAGTAAACTCATATGTAGAATTCATATTTTTTAATAAAATTTTCCAAAAAAATACATGATATTATAAGAATCTCTCCCAAAAAAAAAAAATAGAATTTTTGAACAAAACATGAATTTAAAATGAATTTTTATATTTTTGAAGGTTAAAAATTCATATCTAATTTGTGTTTTGTTAAAAAATTCTAATTTTTATTGGAATTTTTTTTTACAATATTCTACACATTTCTGCATAATTTCATTAAAAAAAATACAGAAATTATCTTAAAAATAGGGACCAAAAGTAGTTATTGAAAATTTTATAGGGACTAAAAGTTGAAGGAAAATTTTAGAGTGACTAAAAAGAAAATTTAGTATATTCATAGGGACCAAAAACATAATTAACCCTAACTTTTAAATGAAGAAATTTGATTTTTTTAAGGGTTATACTAACAAGTATCTTAGGGCACCGGTTAAGAAGTCAAAAATAGAAATAAATTTTAAAATTAACGTAGAAAAAGTTTTTCTTTAAGTTTCAAAGTATTGAATACATCATTTCTAAGATAAACTTTCTCTTTTAAGTTTCTTAACAAGTGCCCTTAAAACACTTGTTATCATTTCCGTTTTTAAATAGCATCATTACCTTCACCAATCATCACATCACACTCAGGGACGGATCCGACCAAGGTCGGGTGTGGCAAGTGCCACTCCAATCTAGGTCCAATTTTTTTTCTTTCTAATTTCTTTTTGATCAGTTCACTGTATATTTTTACTCATATATTAGGAATCCAGACATCAAATTTTTTTATGTTTATAAGTGTATCTATATTTTTATTTAGATATTAATATGGGGACCTATTTTTTTTAATATATACACGTGTCTATATTTTTACTCGTATATTAATTAGGATATCTATTTTTTTAATTTATATATATGTCTATATTTTAACTTATATACAAATATGAGGACTGATTTTTTATTTATTTATACAAATGTCTATATTTTTACTCATATTTAATACGGAAATAATGTTTTGTACATCTGTCTATATTTTTATTCATATATCAATACAAATATTTTAATTTCTACGCAACTGAGACTTGCTTCCAAAAAAATAGCACAACGCGCCCATCCGTATGCACGAGTATGCTGCTAGAGCATTTGATTCATCTCTTGTAAGGTATATAGAAAGAGATGTTCTTAGAACAACTAGTAAGGGTGTAATTATAGATTATTTATTTATTTTTTTTTTGTAATTTTGGTTGCTACAATTATTTTTAATATGAATTCTTATTAAATTTTTAGTATTATTTAATTATTTAACAGATTTTTTTTGCCTCACTGATATTATTAGTTCAAATCCACCCCTGATCACACTTCTAGGCTACGACAATACATCTAAAATGTCATTTCATCTCCGAAAGCTCGAAGTCATCAAAACCTAATATCTCCTCTGATTTTTTTATTTAATTATTTTAAAGAGCATTTAAATTAACTTGACTTATGTGTATAGTATCCACCTTTTTTTAATGCATGGATATCCAAAAATTCTTCTTATAGTTATCAATCATAGGGTAGGCATTCACCTAGATACATTTGTTGTAGGCACCATGTTGACCACTATCTAATTCTCCTTATGGTTATGAATCAAATGGTAGGCATTCACCTAGACGAGATGAATTTGTTGCATTGCACGCACCATGTTGACCACAATTATCTATTTTCTCATAGGAACATTCTATTTTGGTCAAATCAATAGAACATCCAGTTCAATGTTTTTGACCTAACAAGAAGAAAAAACACAAGCAATAGAAAATTCAAACAATCCTCTTTGGTCTTTGCTGCTACTATTTAAAGAAAAAACGCGTGGGATGGACGCACATGATTATGTAATATTCATCTCAAAGTGGGACTTCCCTTAAAAAGAAAAAGAAAGAAAATAATAGAGGACACATAGTGCCAACTTTACGTAATCCATAGTTGAAAGTTGAAAATCTTAGTCTATGTTTGGTTATGTGGTGTAATAATTGATTTTAATTGAGTTGATAACTAAAAGTGAGTTAAAGAAACAATGATTTGTGTTTATATACATTCATATAAAAATAATTTAAATTATAAGTTTGTGTGTATAAATCAATTTTAGAATAAAAACTACCTAAATCATATCTTTAAGTAAAATTAATTATATTAAAAAACAATTAAATATATCAAAATCAATTTTAACCGCTCATAATCAATTTTAAGACCATCTTCAATAGAAGGGTCTTAAACATTTAAAATCTGATACCTATTAGATATCTCATCGAAGAGAATTTTTTTTTAGGGTATTATAAAACCTATGGTCTCACTTAAGACCTCCAATCTTAAATGATACCTACACTTTTTTAATATTTAAAAATTGAAATGTAATAATATAAAGTTATTGTTAGTTGATAAATGAGTTCCATTTAAGACATTTGTAGGAGATGATGAGTTGGAGGGGGAATTGATTGCTTATTAGATACTACTATTAAAAAATTATAAATAAATAATTTGTACATGTGAGATTCATTTAAGTACTCAAAAATTAATTTCGCTATTGCGAATGTCATGATCCCCCTAAAATTGGAAGCAATCATTCATTCAAATCAATTCTTTAACCAAAATTAGTTGTAAATAAAAAATATGTCAGAATCAATTCAACCTCAATTTTGATCCATTTTTAAATGGAATCAAACATTCATATAATGTTAACTTAACTTACCTTCTTTCATTCCATATCCAAATTTTTTGTGACACTACAAATACATTCCCTCTCTCATTCTCTCTTTCTGCAATTCCAATGATGATGTTACAGAAACAGAACATTCGTTGTTAACAACAACAACAACCTTAACTCTTGTCCAAACAAAAACACAACAACCTTTACCATTTCCTTCTTTATATACAATAACTCTTATCTTGTTTTCTACACAACTAAATTAGAAAAAACACAATTAGCAACAATAATCAGTTACAAATTAGTAAATTAATTCATTTTAATTAATGGCGGTTGTTTTTATATTCACCGCCATGTTGTTAACGGCGGCGACGGTGGCTTTTTCTGGATCTCCGGCGACTCTAACGTTGGAAAGAGCTTTTCCGACGAATCATGGAATTGAGCTGAATCAGCTCAAAGCTAGAGACTTGTTAAGGCATGGTAGATTCTTGCAGTCTTCTTCAAATGGTGTTGCTGATTTCGCTGTTCATGGTACCTTTGATCCATTTCAAGTCGGGTAATTCAATCGAATTTCACTTTTTTTGATAAAGGGTTGGTTTTACTTTTCATGTTTTTGGTTTCGTGTGTTTGAATCAAGTTGAATGCTTTATAGATTTTTGGTGGATTTTGAGTAATGGGTTTCTTAAATTGTTTAGAATCTTATCTTTAATTCTTCAATTTATGTTAATATCATGTTGATGTTTTTTTCTTCCTTTTTTGATCAATGTTTCTCTATTTGTTTAGTTATTAAAAGTTTACGACAAAGATTGCTTGATTTAGTTTAGTTTAGTTCTCTATGGCTAGAAAATTTCAATTTTGTTTTCTATTTTTGGAAACTTGAAGATAGTTTCTTTAAGTGATGGTAGGCCAATATATGGTTTCTAAATTGCTTTCATAATTTCGTTCAAGTTTGTTTTTCGGCATCAGCACTTTAGATTGAAGGTGTGCCGGTGTCTGACGCGAGACACTTCAGTTTCTTAGCACCGACACTTCTAAATTGCTTTCTTAATTTCCTTCAAGTTAGTTTTGCTTACATTCAAATTTCAATCATTCGATTTTCTTAAATTATTACTAGTGTCGTGTCGGGTGTCCATCTTAGTGCAGCTTATCTTTTCCCCTTTGCATTATATCTTATCTTTTTGTGTGTGTGCACGCGTGTGTTTGATTTAAAATTGATGGACTATTTCAGGCTCTATTTTACAAAGGTGCTGTTAGGTACTCCTCCAGTAGAATTTTATGTTCAGATTGACACTGGAAGTGATGTTCTATGGGTCAGTTGCAGCTCCTGCAATGGTTGTCCACAGACAAGTGGGTTACAGGTAAATTCAATCTTCTCTATTTGCTGATTATGTATCATGTTTGCAGAACACTGAACAATGTAGAGATGGAATATGTCAATATAATGGTTTACTGTTTATGGATTATGTCACAGATTGAGCTCAATTTTTTCGACCCTAGGAGTTCATCAACATCATCGTTAATCTCTTGTTCTGACAAAAGGTGTAACAGTGGAATACAATCATCAGACGCAACCTGTTCCAGTCAGACCAACCAGTGCTCTTACACTTTCCAGTATGGAGATGGTAGTGGAACCTCAGGCTATTACGTGTCTGATACGATGCATTTGGATACTATTTTTGAGGGATCCGTGTCTACGAATTCTTCAGCTCCTGTAGTTTTTGGGTGAGCTTTCATGAGCCTGAAATGGTTGATATTTGATAGCGTTTCTCTTTTTTCTTCGTGTTTATTGGTTTAATCTAATCTTGGAAACCGTTACTTTGTGAATCGAGTAGTTGTAGTAACCAGCAGAGTGGAGACTTGACAAAATCTGACAGAGCAGTTGATGGTATATTTGGCTTTGGGCAACAGCAAATGTCTGTGATCTCACAGCTCTCATCACAAGGGATTGCTTCTGGAGTATTCTCTCATTGTCTTAGAGGAGATAGCTCTGGTGGAGGAATTCTGGTTCTTGGTGAGATTGTGGAGCCTAACATAGTTTATACTCCACTTGTTCCATCACAGTAAGTCCTTTCTCGAAAATAAAATTGCTACTACATTTTAATACTTTTCTATTAATTAAACCTTCTTTTCGTTAACTTAAGTATCCATGATGAGAGCAATCTCAATTCTTTATTCTTAGGACTATGAGCATAATCAAATGTTTAAGTTTTTAGCTAACTGCACCCTTTGCAAATATTTCAGGCCTCATTACAACTTAAACTTACAGAGCATATCTGTTAACGGCCAGGCGTTGCAAATCGATCCATCAGTTTTTGCAACATCAAGCAACAGAGGCACCATTGTTGATTCTGGAACAACTTTAGCATACCTTGCAGAAGAGGCTTATGATCCCTTTGTCAATGCGGTGAGTTTCTTTTGGGTAATATCAAGTTATTCAATTTGTCATTAACATTATGTTGCTTTAGGCTTTAATGCTTTATGCATTACTTAGCAATCATGTCATGTTTTTTGCTTGGTTGGAGATTTATCAAACATTGATGGTAAAATGATTTTTCAACTACTGCAGATTACAGCTACTATACCACAATCTGTACGTACGGTTGTTTCCAGGGGAAATCAATGTTTCTTAATTACTGACAGGTTAGGATGAGCACTTCATGCATATTTTTTTCGGGACTTTTTCTTTCCATTTGTACCTCTTTTTACGATTGTGTGGTATAAATAGATCATCTTGATGCTTTTTTTTTTCTAACTCCTTTCGTATTACTGTGTTTAGTGTCACTGAGATATTTCCTCAAGTAAGTCTGAACTTTGCTGGTGGTGTATCTCTGGTTTTAAGACCACAGGACTACCTTATACAACAGAATTCTATTGTACGTATTCAAGCTTCAATTTTTTCTTTTTCATTTTTCTGAGGATTGGTTTGGATTTTGTCATTTCCAAAGATAATACTTTTAAGTTAGAGTGAGTTGCAGTTGGCAGTCATAGAAGAGTCGCTGTCTAATGAAATCTATTAATCTGATTTTGATTTTACCTTGCTTCTAAAGCTGCCTAATGTGCCTTTCTTTACGACATTTTACATGATGACTTATTTTATTGAACGAATAATTTATTAAGGCATAGGATACTGCCGATATTATTCTCAAGTACTACAAACTCGATTTGCAATTCTAATATATTTGGTTAAAATTTCCATATTATCCTTGCAATCTCTCTGTTTAGTTGAGTGCATTAGCAGGATACAAACAAAGCAAGAAATTTTTTATTGTAATTAACATTACATGTCATTTTCCATCTGAAATCTGTTACTTTTTAGTGTAGAGAAAGGTTTAAGACATGTCTCAGATATCTACACTAAATTCTTAGATATTGTTGATTCCTTTGATTACATGCATTTATTTTTCATATTTAGCTTATGCTTCACTTTCTTTGTTTTTATATACTGTATGTATGTTTTCTCACTAAATGCTATGGTGAACCTATGCATGTTACAGGGTGGTGCAGCAGTGTGGTGTATTGGCTTTCAGAAAACCCAGGGTCAAGGGGTAACAATTCTAGGAGGTATAATACCACTTTGAACACTCATGCTCACATATCCACCTTTTGTTTTGTGATATTTTGCATTTGATTGAAGGCCAGCTAAAAAATTTAGATCATGAACCAATACATAGAAAGAATTTTTTTATGATGATTAGATGTTATTTTATTCAACTTATAGACTTTTGGTATCAAATTATTATCTCCTCCAGTTTTTACCTTATTGCCCCGCCTTTGGCCAAAAAATGGTTACCATTATTTTTGGGATTTAAAGTTAGTATGATTTACACCTGTTAAAAAAAATGATATGCACTTAACCTACATAACATCAATTTAAAAGTATCATTCTTGTACTTAAGTTATTGTTCATAAATAATCTGTTAGGGATTTTTTTCTTCAAGAGTTTTATACAACTATTACTAACATTGGTTCTTTGACTTCTTTTGTGTTTTGGCAGATCTCGTATTAAAAGACAAAATTGTTGTTTACGATCTGGTCGGTCAACGCATTGGATGGGCTAACTATGACTGTAAGTTTCATTTACACTACCAGAACGACATATAGTGAATTTCATATGGAAAATAAACTTTTGATTTATCTTTGTTATTATCCTTGATATTGCATTAGATTCTGATCATGTTGTTAAATTTAAATTCAACAATGCAGGTTCTTTGACAGTTAATGTCTCTGCATCAACTGGCACTGGCAGAAGTGAATTTGTGAATGCTGGAGAGATAGGTGGAAGCAATTCTTTACATGATGGACTTAAGTTGTCAAAGACAGGGTTTATAGCTCTCTTTGTATCACTGATTTGCAGCTTTGGTTTTTTATAGTATCTATATATGCATTGGGAGAGATAGATCTAATATTCTTTCTCCTATGTATATTCTATTTCCACTGTATATCTGTGATAATTGGAGATACCACATTATTTTCAATATTGCTTGTGTGCACAATAGGGTTTTCAGGTTTAGCTTTAGATGATTCTTTAGGACACCATCAGTCTTGTAGAATTTAATCATTACTTCACAGGATTATTGATTGAATTGCTTATACAAGTTATATAATATAGTTTTTTTTAATCCCACGTGTCCAGTTAAAGCTTGTATTCTACACATAATCTGTTGTTGTAAACTGGCACTCACACATCTGGTCTACATAAAAGTTGATATGATAATTGAATGTGACAAATATATAGCTCATGTAAATGAATAATAATAAACCACTGGAAAGCAACATTTAGAGTTCTTTTTGAGGTTCATGGGGAAAGCACATAGGAGTAGAAGATTCAGCACTTTATTGTGTGTGTTGTGAGTGGTATTTATGCATGCTGCTTTTTGAAGTTGACAGTGCTTGGATGGAAATGCTTTCATCCTCAAATACAATGTTTTCAGTAACTTTTGGCTTTGAGTTTGAGTCATATTTGCATTGAGATCCATATTTGCTAAATTGGCACTATTCCTTTGCCAAATAGGAACATTATGTTTTTGGAGACATGGTATGAGACTATGGTAGGGCAGCCCCACATGGACCGCTTAGGGTATGTTTGATTTAATGGATTGAGGAATTTTAATGGAGAAGAGGGAATGGGTGAATTTAATGGAGAGAGAGAGAGAGAGAAGAGGATGAATTTCAAATGTGATGTATTTGGTTTGAAAGGGGAGAAGAGAAATTCTAATGAAAGGGTTATAACACTTTATTCCAAATTAACCACTCTCCAAATCTCTCACCTTTGGTGGGAAATTAAAATTTATTTAGGAGGGATTTTTTCCCAACTCCTTTTTCCTCTCCTCCTTTCAAAACATTAAATGGGTTGTATTGGATTGAGATTTTATAAGACAATTTTTTACATAAAATAATATTGTAGATTTTTAAAAACCTATAATGTTGTGAGGACCAACCTCTCGCATAAAAACCTATGGAAATTGGACTTAGAAAATATTTAATACATCAATTAATAAATCATATTTAAATTGGATTAATAATTAAATTATATTAAAAGTAGTATAATTCAATATTAAACTTGTAAAAATAATTAACTTGAACTAGTTTAAATTATGGCATTATTTACATTTATCTATTAAATCAAATTAAAATAATCTTATGTTGCTTTTTCATATTTGGGGCATTTTTTCTTTTCAAAAAGAGTTTACAATTCTCTCTGCTGAGTAAAACAAAAGAAGAGATATATAGCACATTTATTTGTTTCTCTTCTCACAATCTGTCTCTTCGCAATGTCTTCTCACAGCCAAACACACTTTTATGAGTTTTTGAAAGTGTGGTTTGGTCCAATGTTGTAAAGGTTTTACAACTAACTTGAAAAAAATTAATATAAAACAAATTATGCAACAAGATTAACAATTTGAAACTATAAATTAAAGTGCTTCATTATCAACAAGAAAATATTGAAAAAGCAACAAAAATAAAATACAAAATAAAAAAAGTACAATTCTCCAATTTTCCAAGTCCCTAAACCGTAACCCTTCTGTCTCAATAAGAAAAATTCACCACGTCATTTAATTCTTGAATTTTTCAAATTTGTGTCATAAATCTAAAACTCAATTTTAGTTTTCTCATGTAACTTTTATGTTTTCACATTAGAGAATAATAAAAGTGAAAAAAAACCTTTAGATCTATAAAGAGGTGATACCCTCTTCATCATGCACATTATGTAATGATCATTACAAAAGATACATCCTCAAGGATAATCTTCAGGCCAAGAGCAACACTGATAACCCTAAAATTGTGTATGCTTTTATCTGAAAGAATTTCTACTTATAAGTTAAACAAATATTGGTAATAGGAAAACAATAGCTTCCTTGGGTTACAATTTTCCTCCCCCACAGAGCAGTAAGCTCCATAAATGTCTACAAAACCATTTAAAACAGCAAAATCTCCTCCAACCTTCTCCATCACAGCCCAAAAATTCAGAAATACAACAGAACAATAGTGTAGTCATGCACCTACATTTAGATAAAAAATAATAAAATTCCAACAAGAAAAATACTAAAAAGAAAACAAATAGGATGATAAGTGACCAGAAAAAATGGTTTAAAAATGTTCCTTTATATGATATGGGTTGTCAGTAGCGTAATATATCAGCGCTATAGAGGAATAGCGCGGCAGTGGTAGGGTCCAGCACAACGCCATCTCCCTGAGACGCCTTCAGCAGTGGCAGTTGTGGCGCCCGTAAATTAAGGAAATCCCACTATCCGAAATAGCAGTATAGACTCACTGCAGCTATGCCTAATGCAGACGATGAGTTGGAGGTGGAAGAACAAAGATTTTGAATCAAGTGATGAACAAGATAATATTGATGTGGTGTAACTTAGAAGTGAAGATGATGCAGATGCAGATGCGGAAGCATGATTTTAATTGCTTTTGTCATTTTGTTTACTTTTAGAACTTGATTTTGTCATTTTGAATACAATGTCATTTTGATTACATTTAGAACTTATTTTGATGGGAAATGACGAAGTTGATTACAATTATTAGGCCAAATACCTCATGGGGTTTTTAAAGTTCGCTGTCGGTAACAAATCAGTCCTTTAATTTTATTTTACAACAAATCAGTTCTTAATTTATTTTTTTTTGTAAAAAATTGGTTTAAGTCATAAAATATTTACAATGTTCCCTTTTTTTTCCATCAAACTTCGTTAAAAAGTGCTTACGGTACTAATTAACATTGAGATGACAGGTCCAAAAAGTGTTTATGACATCAAACACGATTACTTACACACATTTTCTCCGTCGTTTCCGAATTCAAACCCAATTTTAAAGATAAATGTTTCATGAACAACAATATAAATCAAGTAATCAAACAATTCCTTTTCAAACCAAGACTAAATAATACACCTATGAACCCTATGCTTTTAGATTAGTGAATTTGGACCCACCAACTTAGCACTAAACGTCCACATAAGCACTTTTTAACTGGGTTTGATGAAAAGATGGTAATGGTGAAGATAGGTTAAGACTTAAAGGATCAATTTGTTGCAAAAAAAAGAAAAACTTAAAGAACTAACTCGTTATCTAATTTAAAAGACCGCGAGAGGTATTTGGCCTAATTATCAAGTATGATTGTCCCTTTAATTTTGTGTGTTCTTCTTTTTTGAGTATTTATGTATCTATTTGGAATTTATGTTTACATAGTCTTCACAATAGCGGCCATCCCGCTATCCACCATACCACTATAGCATTTGTGGGGTTTGGCGCTACGCGCTGCTATCTGGGATTAACAACATAATATGCTGCAGCAAGGCATATCTCTAAAGGTCTTATCATGGTTATCAGTATCTTACGATACATAGTCATATTTTGACTTGATAATTGATAGTAAACTGAACTCGATTTATAAATATATGACATACCAGCTCATAATGTTACTACATCACTTGTTTTTACCTAAAAGAACCACTTATTATTATTATTATTATTGCCGACCCCACTTAGTGGGATAATTGCTGGTTGTTGTTGTATTGTTTTTACTAAAAAATGTCATATTTGTATTGGTAATTTATATTTTGATTCATAATATAATTTAATTTACGATTCAAAAATAGATCTTCCGATTCACAATTTGAACCTCAATTTTGATAACCACGGTCTTACCTCATTGCTGACCTAGAAGAAGTGAAGTGCAAGAAAGAAGGGAAGAAAGTTCATCATCCGTTGCCAATCCACAACCTTGCCATCTTACTCTGCCAAAATTATCTAGCAGGAAGATATACCTGTGAAGTTAATGTTAAAAATTGTACTACTCACAACTTCATTGGCTAAGAATGAATTGTATAAGCAAGTAAACGCTTTTATACCCGGTGAGGAGATTCACTAGCTTTAGTTCTTTTCTGAAATAATAGTGGTCACCAAATGAATATAGCATTTTCCCCTGAAGTGTATCCTCGTTTTCGTTATGATTAGATTTCTTCATTGACCACAAAAGGAGACGTTTTATAGGGGCCCGGCATAAAAGCCATGAATCAATAAATGATACCTGATAGACAATGCAAAAGCTTAATTAAAAATTTGTTGATGATCATTCAAAGGGTGAAAATCAAAAGAAATAAGGGCTCGTTTGGATAAATAAATCAGAGTAAAAATTTTGAATGCTTACTTTAATCTCGTCGAAATTGGAATTGAGAATAATGATTTTTACATTTGGACAAAATGTAAATTTTAACCAATCAAAGAGTGTGTTGGAGTGTGTGTTGCTAGAATTCCTCATTATATAATATAGAAAGACAATAGGAATTCTATTAACCTCATTATATAATATAGAAAGACAATAGAAATTCTATTAAATAAATAGCTGATTGATATGTCGAATTCAATGATGAGAAAATGCATAAAATCACAACAAAAAAAAAGAAGACAATTACCTGATATAAATTAACATCGTTCGAGTTACTAAAAGCTCTAGCAAAAGGCACAGTCCAAGAATTGATCATTTCCTGTCAAGGACATAAAAAGGAATTTTATTGCAGCAACAGTAAATCAAAGTTTGAAACCAAAACAAATAATTGTTCTTGAAATACAAAACAACACAACGAACAGACTATGATTTCTCTAGAGGAGTGCTATACTCTCTTTTTGACACTCTCTCTAACACCCACTCTCTTGTTGGATGAAATCCATGTGGGTACCACACTTTGGAAAAGGTCTCGCATAAAGTGGTGAGACCTACATGGTTTTCACTAAATAGGAGAGTGAGTGTTGGAGAGACTGTTAAAAAGAGTGTCCCTAGCATTTCCCATTTGTTTATCACTTTAGTCTGATAAAAAGGTGTAAAAGGCACTTCTTTCAGGGTTGAAAATCTATATTGAAGTGCATAGTATGATTGAGCAATATGTGAGCGATTTTCCCGACAAAAACAATAACTGTTTAGGCTGAACCGCAAAGACAAATAAAGCAATATTTTATTGCATCTTTCAGTATCATTATTTTTATCATTTCTTGTCATTTACTCTATCTTTCAACTCATATTTAAATCACTTTCACATTGGACAACAAATAGAAGATGTTGTTCAGCTTTCAAATTGAATGGTAAGATTAAATTACAATGAATGCTGCCACCAAATGTGTTGATCATTAAGACATTAATGGCTATGTTGGCAGCATTTGGATGAGCAGACAATGCAATAGGGTAGACATAAAACCCTGTCATGAACCATTTACCTGGGAGATTGCTCGAAACGAAAGGCAGACCAAAGATGCCTTTGGAACAGATGATTTGTCGGAATCAACCGCGTAGTCAGAAATGCGAATAGGAAGCTTCATTGTTTTACCATCCGTGAAGTTGACTTTGATATCAGGAAATTTCACAGCTACCATTTCCGGTATAATTACTTTATTAGCTACAGCAATCTGCACATCACAATTACATATATACATGTCATACTTTCGTCTGGTACACCCAAGACGCGCTTCTAGTCTCTAACCAACTTATCACTATCACTGGTTAATTAGATAATAATGTGCATGTATTGATCAAAATCAACATCAAAATCAAAATGATATACAATTAACTGTTTTGAGACAAGCCTATGAGAATAACATGTCATACTTTCATTGGTATACGCAAGACGCGCTTCTAGTCTCTAACCAACTTATCACTATCACAAGTTAGTTAGATAATAATGTGCATGTATTGATCAAAATGATATACAATTAACTACAAAATGTCTTGAGAGAAGCCTATAAGAGAAGTCAAGTTCCAAACATGTTTTAACAGACCAATTTGACAAAATATCTGCTAAAACCAACCAATTTAGGGGTCCGAGGACTTGGATAAGCTTTATATAAGTTGTGAGGTCAACTTCATTGGAACATAGGTCCCTAAATAAAACACAGAAAACTATCTTGTTCCCTCGGCAGTATGGAATATTTCACATTATGACATGCTATTGAAACAAAGGACTTGTTTGTATTAATTTATTTGAGCTAATCTACTTGAATAAACACTTGCGAGTTGGAAGAGCTTATGAAAAGAGCTTATGACATGTCCATAAGTTATTTTCAATTTATTTCCATAAGCTCTTCAGGATAGCTTATAAAAACAGTTTGCCTCAACTTTCTGCGCTATAGGCGCTTAATTAAACTGTTTATCCAAACAATGCCTAGACATTCAAAAATCAATGAAATAGATTATTATGATAAAATTGCATTACCTTACCACCATGTTGCTTGAACTCATTTAGATCAGCAAAGTGTCCCCTACTCAATTCATCCTTCCTTCACAAAACCCATCAACAAAATCACCAAATCAATACAAAAAACCTTTCTTTACACAAAACCCATTAATAAAAACTTACAATCTAGCTCTCTCCTTTGCAACTGCTTCCTTATTTCCAAACTGCAAAGTTTTCACCAAAAATAAAAATTCAATTTTTAACCATAATTTGATGTACCCATCAAGAGAAAAATGGATGAGAGGGGGACCTGGTACAAATCGATGAAGCTGCGTTTGGGGGTGAGGCGATAATGGAGATTCTCGGGTTCAGTGGTGTGTATGAAAGCCGTAATCGAATCTCTGACATTGAAACGACGTCGTATCAATGGCTTCAAACCTTGCATTTTTTTTTCTCTCACTACTTTTGATTTTCAATGCGAAATTGTTCCTCTTCTTCGTTTGGACTCTGCCTCTAACTTGGCATAATTCCAACTAGATGGTACTGGTCAATCAGGAAAATGTAATATTGTTAGAAGCTGGGGTGAATAAAAAATTACTGCCGGAGTTAAAAAAATGTACAGTAAATTACTTGGGTAAAAATTCATTCTTAAAAATTGTTATCCTTCAGCAAGAAAGAAATTTCGTATTGAATTAGACATATTAGATCATACATTTATAAGATTGTTTGCTACTATTTAAAATTCCACAAATATGCTAGAATGCGAGGGTGAGAGAGAGTAGTACCACCGTATGGGAAGGAAGGAAAAGATTGATTTCAAGCCACATGTTATTGATCTTACAACGAGCTGCAATTGGCAACAACATAAGGTTTGGCATCAGAGCAAGGGATCATGGAGGTGGACCCAATGACGGTGCGAATCCAGGTGTTGAGAGAGGAAGAATTTGAGAATTGCTTTTCTAACATCCATTGTTTCTTAGAAACACATGGAAATGACTAAAAACATCCCAGCAGTAGTTAATTACCGCTGACTTATAATTAGAAAACTAGCGGTAGTTAACTATCGTTGTTTTTTTAGTCATTTCCATGTGTTTCTAGGAAACTCTTGTTGTGAGAACAACAACACTCGAAGAATTTGCCAATTGAAAAAGCCGAAGTAGAAATGCATGATCCAAATGTCATAGAATTTGCGAAGAACGAGCACAAAAGGGGAGGGCGGAGAGGATCTAGAAGAAAGGGAGAGGGTTGTGATTGATGAGAGAAGTAGATAGATGCCCTTTTCAGAAGAAAAACATTAAAATGACATAGAGTGAGGTTTTGGTGAGTTCATGAGAAAGATAAGAGGTTGGGGTTCATGAGGGAAGAAGAAAAAAGTATGTTTTATTGCATAAATAACATTTGGCTTGTTGAATGTATTCCTCTTGACACTTGGTTGACTGGATGGATAACAATTGAGTTGTTGCATGCACTCCTCATGACATTTGGGTTATTGCATGAGTAACACTAGGTAGTTGTGTGTATTCATCTTGACACTTGGCTTGTTGCATGTAATCCTCATGAGTCATGACATTTTATTTATCGTATGGGTAACACTAGGCTTGCTGCATGTATTCCTTTTGACACTTGACATGTTGCATGTATTCCTCACGGGTCATGACACTTGATTTATTGCATGTGTAACACTTTGTTTGCTTCATGTATTCCATGTATTCCTCATGAATTTTAACACTTGGTTTATTGTATATGGGTGACACTTGACTTGTTGCATGCATTCCTCTTGACAATTGACTTATTACATATATTTCTCTTGATATCTGGCTTGTTGCATGGGTATTGGGTAACATTTGATTTGGTGCATGTCATAAAATGAGCCCACAAATCATCATTTCACTTAAAGTTTAACCCAAATATGCATTGTCGGTGTAAAAAAAAAAGTTTTGCACATGCATTAAGTGATATATTAAAAAAATATTTAAGATATTATAAAAAAAATATCCATAAAACATAAGCTCAAATTTTGATTTCTATTTAAAATGTGAACTTTTGACATTTACGAAATTCATATTCATTGCGTCTTAAGTTTAAACATTTTAAATTTTAGTAAATAAACTTTTTATAACGTTCTAAATATATTAAAAAAATTTAAGAGTTCAACAATAATTATACAAATTTAGTTTTAGAAAGAACTAAAGTTGCGTGAATATTTTTTTTTATAGAGATTAAAAAAATTATTAAAATTAAGGAAGAACTAAACTTAAAATATCACAATTTTATATGGACTAAAAATATATTTAACTTTTTTAAAAACTAGTAACATATATGCAGGGGCGGACCCAAAAATTTTGTATAGTGAGGGCCAAGTCTATATATGAAATACTGTTTTTTTTCTCTACTAAAAGTTATGAAAAAAAGAAGTGTTTCAAACAATATATTAACTATAACTTCTATAATTGTTAACCCAAGTTCATTTTTGATAAAAAATAATGTTTGCCTAGATTTTACTTAACTTTAGCTTAAACTCTAGATTATCAATGTCTTATTCTTTAAGAAACCGGGGGTAAACACCGAAGATAAACAATCTTTAAAACACATTATTATTATTATTTACGGTATGCTTTTTTCTAAAAGTAAAACAAAACAAAAACAAAGAAATAGAGAGGGAAATTACTTTAAAATGGGGTACATATATTATTATATGTTTCTTGATTGGGCATACATATGTTTTCAATTTTTCATGCAATATACTAGCATACTAGTACTACCTCATGTAATATTACGCTCATAATATTATAGAACTGCACTAACTAGTGAAGAAGTTACATGTATAGGGTGCCCACAAATACAAATATAGTTTTTTTCAGTGAGTATGTTTTTTTCAAAAAAAATTTGTGCGTAAGTGAATAACATTGCTATGCTCGAAAGAGATAATGATGTTAAGTTTCTTAAAAAAAAAAAGATAATGATGTTAAGTGACTAAAAATAACATTTAAAATCTACAGGGAAGCTTCATACTAATAATATGAACCTCAACTTAGCAATAGTCTTCTAAAAATTATATGGAGAGCGCTAAACAATGTCTATAGGGTATTGGTTAAACAACCAAAAATAAGTAATATTTTTATAAAATGTAATGTAATTATCATTTAATTAAAAGTCAAAACTTATATTTTTAAGATAAATTTTTTATTTATAGTTTCCTTAACTATTGGTCTGAGGGCACTGATTATGAACACCGAAATTATTTTAATAGTTAAGGTGAGAAACCAGTCCAAATAGTGACATCAATTGATTTTTTTTTTTTGGTTTGAAATATTTATGAATTGAATCTTAAACAAACATTTTAATTGCAACATTTACTTATAATCTTTTATTCAAATGTGAAAAACGCAAAATGATTTATTTCATTTTTACATAAACAAGCTAGTATCCATAAAAAAAAACAATTTTTTAGTTAGAAAAACTTCGAAATTAAGAACATATCAACCCTTGTGGTTTGTGGATATGATCTTTTTACCACTTGTTTTTTTTTTGTTACATCTTTTTACCACATTTTTTTTAAAGGATCTTTTTACCACTTGTTGATACAATGTACACTTGCATTCGTACATATAAATTACACAACAATTATATTAATCGATTATATGAATAATGTTTTTAGACTTATCTTGAATAAATTTGTTGTTGTCTTTATTGAGGATATTTTAATTTCTCTAAGAACAAGGAGCAGCATGAAGTGAATCGCACAATTGTGTTGTAAATGTTTAAAGATAATATAATATTTTGTTCGCCTAACTATCAAAGTGTGAATTTTTTTCTCCCAGAAGAAGTAAGTTTTTTGGGTCATGTGATTTCAAAAGGTGGAATCATGGTCAATTTTTGGAAAGTGGAACAAATCTTATTTGGGTTATATTAGAGTAGCATATGTAAGTGTTATTATTTACACTTTAAAATCCAAAGTTGACATATAGGTAACTAGAGGCCAGTTTAGTTTTTTGACCAGCCGATGGAATGTTAGGCTAGTGCTATTTTAGTCAAATAAGGGTCAACTAGTTCCTTCTCAATTCTACTAACTAGTACATGGGTCTTGAAGATATCAAACTTAGTCAAAGTTAAGTAGAACTTGACAAAGTTAAGTAGAACTTGACACTGAGACACTAAACCCACACTCCCTGTTTATAGCGCAATTAACTGCAATAAGCGATGAGTTTGGGGAACATATATTGAGGAAGGGATGTGCACCATGGACTTTGTCAACATATCATGTCTTGAAGTGGGAAGCTATCATTCGAACGCGGGGTACCATGAACCCTCAACGACATAAAACGTACACATTACCCGCATAAATAGTCGAGCAATATTAAACATTATAGGCCATGTTGTTTTGGCCAATAGGAATTATTTTTTCAATAAATATTCATTTTGTAAAATGTATTCTGTAACAGCCCATTTTTCGTTAAATTTATTTTTATTAATTTTTATATGTGTTTATATGTGCATGTACGTGTGTAATTGCCTCTGTGTGTATTTTGATTGGGATTATTAGATTTCGATGTTAGAAGGGTATTTTAGTCATTTTGGACTTAAGGGTATTTTGATCATTGTGTGAGCAAGGGTAAATTAGTAATTTCACTGTGAGAATTATTTTTAGTGTGTTAAGTGGGAATTATATATTTTTACCAAGTTACTAGTCGGTTGTGGTAATTAATTAAGAGCCGGTAACTATTCGATAACTTTTAACCGTAAGTTAGTAGAAACTTTGTAAATTGGTTAATGAATGTTTTGAGCCTGTTAAGACATTAAGAGAGTTAAGCCCAATTGTGTTGAGCCTATATAAACTCTAGTCATTAGAGAAAATAGGGTTTCACATTCATTTCATAAGTTTTAGAGAGAGGTAGAGAGAGAAAGTGCTAGAGGAAGAAAAAAAGAGTTTTAAAGAGAGAAGAACTAGGAGAGCAAGAAGAGGGTAGAGATTCAAGTGATTGGAGTTAAAGTGAAGCATAAGCTAGGTTTGTGAAGGTTTGAGGTAAGGGGGCTAGTATTCTCTCATAAGCTTTTGTATAATCTCTTTTCTACTTAAAACACATAAGTGCTTATTTGTGAAAAATGATTGTTGTGAATTTAATTGGTGAAATTCGTGCTTTTATTTTAGTGCTATGTTTGGGTATGTGAAGTTGATGTTAATTAAGTTGTTGATGTTGAATTTGCATGCTCAAGTTATATAGAAATGGGTGTTTTGTGAATTTTGCTAAAATTGATGAATTTTGATATTGTGTTATTGATTGTGGTTGAATTCATGGTTAATTGATGTTGTTGTTGTTATGAGATGTTGCTGTTGATGATTGATACCATGGGTATTCATAACCATGAAGTTGTGGTGTGATTTGAGTTGTTCTTGAGAGTTTTATGAAAAATGGGTTAATTGATGATTTGTGATGGAATGATGTTTTGATTTCAAGTTTTATATGATTTTGATTGCTTTTTTAAGTTCATAAATGCATGGACAAACTTTGGGGACGAATTTGGGGCCAAGGGGATCAAAATTGGGGTTTTGGGGTTGAAAATAGTGGATTCCCGAGAGGAAAAACACCAAGAGCAGGGTTGCTGTTCTGGTGCATGTCGCCATGGCGACAAATGTCGTGCCGGGCGAGATTCCCAGAAACAGCAAACCCCATTTTTGTTGTTTCGGGTATTTGGGGGCCGATACGAGCTTTCTAAAATGCTTCTTTCAACATGTTTGACTACTATTTTCACTCTTTAATCTACTGGAACATCTCATGAGTTGGATTGAGCTTGATTTTATGAAATTGAACTAAACTTTTGAGAAACGTCCAAGAACGTCGATTTTTCCGAAACTCGTTTTTCTCAAAGAAATGGAGTAGGGTTAAGGTTGTATATTGATTATATGATTTCTAAAAATGGTTGTGAGTAGTTTCATTGAGTTTTAACTTGTTTTGCTTTGAAAATGGAATTCTTTTGAAAAAGTGATAAAGAGAGACGAACTTTGTGATTTTGATGATTTTGTCGTGGTTTGCCGGTGAAACGCGCATGTATACTCAACTGCACTCATATGTGATCTAAGTGTATACATAGTTGAGGCACTAGAGTTTGTTTACTTGATTTTGGTTCAATTGTCTTAATTGTTTCAAAGTTGTGAAATGATAGACGAACTTTGTCGAAAATGATCTTTAAGACCGAATATCTTGCCAATCTTTTGTGGATAGTTTGATATGATTACATGAAGATATGTGAATGATTGATAGGTGTTTAATATGATATTTATCATAGTATGATGTATTTTCTCCTTTACTTGAATTGTAAGAAATTGTATGGAGTTGTTGATTTGTAATGATGTTGATATTATTGGTGAATGCATGTATGTTGATGGTGTTGGTGAGTTGTTGTTGAACATGTGCATAGTGTGTCATATGTTCATGCATTCATAGTTGTGGGATATTTATATCCAATTGAGGTGATTATGATGTGATGTTGGCATCATGGGGTGACGGCTTAGACGTTGTTGGTGACGGTACCGCATGCATGTAGGAGTCGTGTCTAGGGGCATAGTATGTTACGACATGTGTCCTAGTTGTTGATGCTTGGTGTTTGATGTGACTGGTGGTTTGCATAATTTTGATGTTGTGGATTTGTTTGTGTTGATTAATAATGTTGAAGTTGAATTATCTCTCAATTTGAATTATATGAAGTGTTAAACTGATGAATATATATATTTTCAATTATTTATGTTGATTATGATTGATGTGAAGCTAACCCCCAGTGGTCTTTGACCGCCTACCTGTTTGTATGAATGGGTAGACGGCGTGCAGGAGTGATCTTTTAGTTGCTTGGTGAGTTACTTTAGGATAGCAGGAGCTTCCTCTGTTTATCTGTTAGAGTCTTAGATTAGGCTCTGATTAGGATGTCCGTCCTTACATTTGTTTATGTTGTTGAGATTTTTCCCATATGTCGGGTTTTAGAGATTTTCATTTGGTGATGTATGTTGATTTATGACATGTATACTTTTGGAGACGTATGTTATATATCCGCTACGACTGTTGAGGAATTTTATGTTGCATGTTGTTTTTGAGTTCTATTGGAGACGTAACGTCTACTTCTTGAATATTTGTATTATTCGCGTGTTTTATCGCTTTAATAGAAATAGGGCGTTACATATTCAACATATAATTAAACAAAGACATGCTATTTTATTTTATTTTAACTTTGTATCACTCCGCCATTACCTTTATATGTACATGTATTACTTAGTTTAATAGCAAAACCTCAAAAATGACCACAATTATCGATCTACTGGAGTAGTTAAGGAACCCAAAACTGATGGACAAAGTTTCTTTCTCGACATTAATCACTTAAAGAAAGGGAATTAAAATTGAGGATTATCAGCCGAAAACTCATCTAAATCTCTAGTTTGATAATAGTTACAAAACTATTAAGGTTCTTCTCTACCTTTTTTACAAAGTTTCCTCGTTTTTATATCGTCTCATGTTTATCATGTAATAACTTCTATGGCTGCAATCATTCAAAATTGAACAAATATTATCATATTTTTCTATTACATTGCCTTTTTAAACACTCTTGGGATAGAGTGTGTCACATTGAGTGTATAGTCTTTTCTTATTTTATAAAAATGACATCGCCCGATGATAAGGCTTGACAGGTTTGGAAGGACAACAAGTTATATACCGCATATGGTATATTAATATTTTCAATAAATTCTTAGTTTCCTTTAATTTAATGAATTTACATTGAAAATTGTCCCCTTTGACTATTTCGCCTAATTCAAGTCAGTACACGTATTTGATATCATCAAAGTCGATAAAATGCAAAAGAAAAAGAAAGAAAATTTATCACCGTAGGGCCCTCTACCAATTTATTTAAAAACCATTTTGGATTTCTAGAAGCAGTAATATGAATCGTTTGATTTTGATCATACAACCACGATTTTGATCAAACATTTTTATTTAACATAGATCTAATGGTTATATATTATATTCTACCATTTGAAAATATAGAGTCCATAAATCTAGATGGTTCTAAATTGAATCAAGTGGCTCACCATGAGTGAATTTTGAAATTGTTTTTTCAAATGATATTCTTATGGTCTTGATTTGTGCGCCTCCATGAACTCTTGCATACAAAGGATCCGATCCCAATATCCGAAATTCTTATATGAAACTCCTCTACCATTTTTTCACTATATAAACTCTTCCTTAGTGAATTTATAATCACCACTTTTGCTTAAAAATCA
>Ga0315914_1003735_pt1 | contig 23023 bp, 15 predicted proteins | sample MpolenodulesMG_FD_203920 | JGI IMG/M metagenome (GOLD analysis project Ga0315914, IMG submission 203920) | Medicago polymorpha root nodule microbial communities from Los Angeles, California, United States - elongated nodules | ecosystem: Host-associated > Plants > Roots > Nodule | place: USA...
TCATAAACGGGTTTTTCATAAACTGCCTTAAAAACTTATAAATAGTACATAAAAACTTATTTATTTGCATAAGCTGTTTTATATAAGCTCTAAAATAAGCTAATCCAAACGGACCCTTAGTTTCGATTAATAATTGTGTTTGCAATTTTCTTTTATCAATAAGCTATATCTAAAACACTATATAAATGGATACACTTTTTAGGTTGGATTATTTCATTCTAATTTTACCCATCCATTTAAACTATTTTAGCATTTTTATAAAGAAATAATAATTTGATAACTTTTTTGGAACATCTTAATAGACAACCGTTTATGCAAAATTCCTTAAAAAAAAAAAAAACCGTTTATGCAAAATCGTTCTAATTTTTTTTTTAAGAAAAATTGCTTGGTTTTCTGTGTAATCATATTGTATATCTTTAGTTGTTTCTTATAAGTTGTCAAAATAAATCAACAATGACATAAGAAAAAAATCTCAAGTTTTCTTCAAGCCACAACACAATAAAATCTATCAAAAAGAGGAATGCTAGCAAGACACACTTTCAACACACTTTATTTGATTGGATAAAATTCAATTGTATATCTTTAACTGTCTCTTATAAGTTGTCAAAATAATTGTGATATTATCTACAATGACATAAGAAAAAAATCTCAAGTTTTCTTCAAGTCACAAGACAATAAAATCTATAAAAAAGATGAATGCTAGCAACACACTTTTAACACACTTTGTTTGATTGGATAAAATTCACACGAATTACACCAAATCACGTGAGTCCCATACAAATTTGATGGACTTCATATGAATTTAAATCAATCAAAAAGAGTGTATTAAAAAGTGCTGTTAAAATTTATGGTTTTAACATCATCAAAGGTTTCTTAAAAATGTATACTCTCTCATATTCATTTGAGAAAGACAGAGTCTACTATCCTTTCAAGATAGTTTGATGACCTTCAATTCCAGCTATTTCAAGGTGTACTCGTTGGTTTGTTTTTCTTTCAAAATCAAAAAAACAAATCAAATGTATCAATATGTTTGGTGTGCTCAATTTTAGAGGCTGACATTAGAGAAGTTCATGGTTTGAAGCTAGCATGCAGTAGAGCGTTGCATTTCAGAACATGTCTTAGTGAATACGAGTCTACTGACAGATGTTGCAGAACTCATACTTGGTAGGCTCTAGCGGAGGCCATTCATCATGACACGAGTCTACTGACAGATGTTGCAGAACTCATACTTGGTATGCTCTAGCGGAGGCCATTCATCATGACAAATGGATTAACGAAAGAATAATTTCGATTCATTAAAAATTCAACAATTTTGAAACACGGAAGCTAGGGACCAAGAGCGCAATAGTATACCCAAAATTCAATTTAGCACAAAAGTACAAAACTGCAAATTAAAAGCTTACAATCCTAAGTAATCCAGATTACAATATCCATGTAAAAAAAACTGAATTTGATCCCAAACACTAAAACTTCTCAAAATCTGAAATTGGATGCAATCTTCATACCCTAATAGAAAAAACCCAACACTTTACCACCAACATTCTTTCTCCTAGCCTCTTCATGATCCATGATACCAGCAGAGGTAGTCAAGACAATATACCCAAACTGCATGATTTGAGCAACCAATAGTTAGGGGCCATAAGAAAAATCATATGATACAAACAAGCAACATAACATTCGATGGTTTGCCAAATGATGATAGCAACTTCAAAATTCAGTTTGCATCTACATGTCAAATAAACCGTCAATTTACTTCAAAGTATATATAAATTGTCGGTATATAATTATTTTTATTATAAATGTAAAATCTGTATTCTCCATATGGAACAGGGTTCTGTCTAAATATCAAGTATATAAACATTATAATTGAAAAATGGTTGCAAAAGGCAAGATACAATTTTGAATAGAAATAAAAATATTGTAAAATCAGTGGTCGTGTTTTTAAGTTGTTTGTACAAAAATGAAAAGACCAATAAAAGCATAATTAGCGAGATATAGTAAATAGATAGAGGATATCTACGAGCATAGGTAGAATGATGGAGTGTGCAATTAGACTTCAATAAATAATTTAGATATTTAATTTAGAAGTAAAATCATATTAGTTTGTATTTCCTTTTAATTGTTTCTAGTTAAGCCTTTTAGTTGGGTCTTTAGTCTTTAGGTCCATTAGGGTTATTGCCCATTGTCATTCCTATATGTAGTGTACTTCACAAACCATGGAAGGCAATGAAATTAATCAAAATGTTAATTTATTTTCTTTAGTTAATTTATCTTGTAAAAAGAAACAATTAAAAGGAAATACAAACTAATATGATTTTACTTCTAAATTAAATATCTAAATCATTTATTTAAGTCTAATTGCACTCTCTATCATAGAATGGGAGGCCAATGAATATTCTACACCCACCCCATAAAAGTATAATAAGAAGGGTAAACTAGATAGATGATAGTCAAATAGTTGGTATGCATAGAGTGGGAGACAAAATTATACACCCAAACATTAAGAACAATTTGAATTTAAATGATCTGTCATTAGAAATGAATCATGATTTCATTTTATCCAAATAGTCCCTTAAGCGAGTGAGACATTCCATACTACAGTGATTTCCGATATATGAAGCATAAGTCACAGAAGCACTGCCGTATTGTTCTGGTTAACCCCTCGACAATTCCAACCCAAGTTTTAAAAGCCTACTAACCAACCGAAGTTAAAAAACCTACTATAACTAACATAAAGGTATTCCAGGAACCAAAAGCAAATAAATTAGATTGAAAAAAGACTCCAACAGCAATGTGTTGCACAAAAGAATGACCACAAAAAAGTTAGGAATTATAAAACAAACTTAATTAGGGCCTGTTTGGATGGATTGTTTTTTTGCAGCTTATAGTATAAGCACTTATCTTGTCATGAGAAGCTCTTAGGCATAAGCTTACGTAAGCTATTTATATAGAAAAAGATAAAATAAAGTTAAATTGTTTTTGTATATGCTATAAGGTGTTCTATAAGTTATATTAAAGAATTTATGAAAATAAGCTGAAAAAAGCTTGTGAGAAAATTAGCATAAGCTTATTTCATAAGTTCTCCATAAGGTGGTGTCACAAACCTTATGTCACTAGATAAGATCAAATAAGCCAATCGAAACAGGCCCTAAGTCACATATTGTGCAGTAAAAACAATCATTTAAATTAAATTATCAAACCACTATCATGTTTATGGTCATTTATAGCAGATTTATAGGACAAAACACGGCTTTTTAGCTGACCTGTCTTGAGGGAAGAAGCCTAGCAGTCCATCCTTCAATCTCTTTGACACCAACATCAAAACGAGGACTAATAACACCACACTTATTCAATCTTCCGTTCAATTCCACAACAATTTTGCCAGACCTGTGATCATCAACGTATTCGAACTCTCCAATATATCCTATAACAACAAGAGTATCCAATATCATCACACAAGAAACAACACCAATAACAAAGCCTAATCCTACAAGATGGGGTTGGCTACATGAATCAAACAATAAATAAGTTAAACCAACCACATACCATGCTTTTGCATGACCATAAGGAATTTGATAATCACTTTTGAGGATGGCCTAATCATAACTTGGCGCTTTCCACGTTTCTCAGCATTGTACATGCTCTTGAGTGCATCGTTCAAAACACTAACCCTCACCATGTTTGCTGTTACAGATTTCAATAAACAAAATCATAATTAACATAAAAGTGCTTATTTCAGAATAATCCAATCCAAATCGAAAAGACCTCAAGGTAGAAAATTAGATCTTACCAAAGAAATTGGGTGCTTGTGCGGAGCAGCTCCACTCTACAATGGCAGAATTAGAATTAGGGTTAGTGAAAGATGGAGGCCATCAAAATGAGTTTTTATTCGGTTTTACTCTTGGGCCTACATGGGCTATTTTTACAAGCATATCTTTATTAACTGCTGATTTTTTTCCACACCCCCACTCCTAATTCTCACCCTCTGCATATTATGAAAATTCTACTTTTATAGGAGTAATTTATTTATCACAAACTTAAATTAGTTTTTTTTCCCTTAAAAAAAAACTTAGTCTTTAATAATTAAAAATATGTTATTGAAAATTATAAATTTTTGTTTTCTATAATTTCTGGACAATACCAAAATTTGAGTTGTTTGAAATAAAAAAGAGACTAAGTTATATGCCTTAAGGGTGTAAAATTTTCTGTACATGCATTCGATTAATTTATGTCTAGATATTTTTAGAGATATTTGATATTTTATAAACTAATCTAAAAAGTGGCATTTTAAAGTTATATAATTGGATACATATTTTTTGTGGCAAAACATAATTAGATACGTGTGTAAACAAAATATATATTGTTGATGTATACATACAACAAACTAAATCTATGAATGAATAAATGTTTAGAACAACTCAAAGTTTGAGTTATGTGGGATACCCAAATTTTTTTGGAGAATTCAAATTCTAGGTTTGCTATTTTTCTTTAATAACTTAGTTTCGATTAATAATTGTGATTGAAGTTTTTCCTTGATCAATAAGCTATATCTATAGCAATATATAAATGGGCACACCTTTTTAGGTTGGATTTTTTCATTCTAAATTCACGTATTCATTTAAACTATTTTAGCATTTTTATAAAGAAATAATAATTTGGCAACCATTTTGGAACATCTTAATAGATAACCATTTATACAAAATCGTATTAGTTTTATTTTTAAGCAAATTGTTTGCATTGGTTTTCTTTGTCAATAATCATATTGTACAAAGAGATTGCGACTCTTCCAACCAGACAACCTTCTTTTAATCTTATCAACCAGAGGGTATCAGAAAATAATCTTCCTCGGATCACCACCAATAGGCAACCCCAAGTACAAGAAAGGAAGTCTACCATGTTTACAATGCAACAGTGAGGCGGCTGCCTCGTGCAACCAAGAATCAGAAATGTTAACCCCATATAAAATGCTTTTATGGAAAGAGAAATGATATTTGTACAATCACTTTAGGGTTAAATATGTTTTTAGTCCCTATAAATATAGCAACTTTTCGTTCTAGTCCCTCTAAAATTTTCCTTCAACTTTTAGTCCCTATAAAATTTTCGATCATTACTTTTGGTCCCTATTTTTAAGTAAATTTTTATATTTTTTAATGAAATTGTGTAGAAATGTATGAAATATTGTAAAAATCACTCCAAAAATAAATTAGAATTTTTTAACAAAACATGAATTAAATATGAAATTTTTACCGCAAAAAATTTAAAAATTCATGTTTTTGTAAAAAATTCTAAATTTTTTTGGGAGAGATCCTTATAATATTATAAATTTTTCTGAAAAATTTTATTTAAAAATATGAATTATACATATGAGTTTACTTTAAACGAGGGACCAAAAGTAAAGATTGAAAATTTTATAGGGACTAAAAGTTGAAGGAAAATTTTAGAGGGACCAAAACGAAAAGTTGGTATATTTATAGGGACTAAAAACATATTTAACCCATCACTTTATTATAATTTTAAGAGAAAAAAATGAAAGTTGTGATCAAAGTTGTCCCAAATGGTTGTATATATATCACTACTCTTATGGAAATTAACCTTCAAACCAGAACCAGATTCAAACAACATCAAAATTATATTGTTGATGTATACAAATTAAATCCATGAATAAATAAATGTTTAGAACAACTTAAGTTATGTGGGATACCCAAAATTTTCTAGAGAATTCAAATTCTAGGTTTGCTATTTTTCTTTAAAAACTTGGTTTCGATTAATAATTGTGATTGAAATTTTCCTTGATCAATATGCTATATCTATAACAAAATATAAATGGGTACACTTTTTTAGGTTGGATTTTTTCATTCTAATTTCATCCATTCATTTAAACTATTTTAGCATTTTTATAAGGGTTAATTAAGTTTTTAGTCCCTATAAATATTCACAGTTTTGTTTTTAGTTCCTATAAAATAAAATCACACTTTTTAGTCTCCATAAATTTTTCCATCAACATTTTTAGTCCCTATAAATTTTTCGATCAACACTTTTAGTCCTTGTAAAAAATTTCCAGCAACAATTTTGGTCCCTAAAATGCTTAAGAAAAATGTCATAGGAACTAAAAAGTGTGATTTTATTTTGTAGGGACTAAAAACAAAACTGTGAATTTATTTTGTAGGGATTAAAAACTTAATTAACCCTTTTTATAAAGAAGTAATAATTTGACAACCATTTTGGAACATCTTAATAGACAATCGTTTATACAAAATCGTTTTAGTTTTTTTTTTTTTTATAAACAAATTGTTTGCATTAGTTTTCTTTGTCAATAATTGTTCACGTATGTAAACATGAGTTACAATAGATGAGATATTCAGTGGAGCTGCCTATGAGGAGCTCCAAGAATACTCTAAAATAACTAAGGTGAAAATACAATGTGTATGCTATAATGAATGACCCTCTCTTGATTTCCAAGTGTCCTCTTTTATAGTCATCACTTTCTTGACCTAATGGGCCTCTCTATGGATGTCCAGACCCATTAGCAAAATTGGTTACTCCTTCTCTGTGTATCTCATCCGTACATGACACATGGAGCTGGAGCACGTGCAGCTTACGTCACTTGTCCGTGCAGGACGTGTGACACACCATGAAACACTTCTTATGAGGACCACAACTTTCCCTTGGATAGTAACGTGAGGAAGTGGAGCTCTAGTTGACCTGGAGAAAAGAGCTGAGCAAGGCATGCTGAAGGGTTGAGCTGAGCTGGGCATATTGAAGAGTCCAGCTGAGCTGGCTATGCTGAAGGGTCGAGCTGGCTGAGCACGCTGAAGGGACGATTGGTCATGTTGAAGGGTCGAGCTGAGCACGCTGAAGGGACGAGCTGAGCTAGTTATGCTGAAGGGTCGAGCTGAGCTGAGCACGCTGAAGGGTCGAGCTGAGCTCGTCACGCTGAAGGGACAAGTTGAGCTGGTCATGTTGAAGGGACAAGTTGAGCTGGTCATGCTGAAGGGTGGGGCTCTCTTAACCTGAACACTCAAGTTGAGCTGGATATGTTGAATAGTCGATGTATAGTAAATTCCATGTGGTTTAGTCTTCTATACCAGTCCACAGTCCACCGAGCATCAAGCTTGTGATGGCATAGACGTTTGTTCTTCATAAAGTCGACATGTATCAATCCACAGTCCACCAAGCGTCAAGCTTGTTAAAGAGTAGACGTTTGTTCTTTATATGGTCGACATGTATGAGTCCAATAATCATATTGTATATCTTTAGTTGCCTTATAAGTTGTCAAAATAACTATGATGAAATCTAGAATGATGTAAAAAAAGACAAATAAAATCACAAGTTTTATTCAATTTCACAACACAATAATATAAAAAATCCTCAAAGGTTTCATAAAATTGTATATACTCTCTCATATTCATTTGAGAAATTCAATGTTAGTCTACGATCCTTTCAAGGTGGTTTGGTAACCTTCAATTCCAGCTATTGGCTTGTTTTCGTTTCTTCCCAATTTTTCTACTACTCTCCTTCTCTTTGTTCTTGTAGCTGCATAAACTGTAAATAAACTACATTAATCATAAACTATCGATAACAATAAATAAATTTTCATCATCAGTATATAAATTGGTCATATATTTACTTACTGGCTTGAGCATTGCAATTAGGTGTTGCCATCGACGAATGCTACTTTGATCCGTTCGGCTGTGTTCTTAACTAATTTGACAGCAAATTCTAGTGAGTCATTTTCTATTCTTCTTGTTGGACTTGGATCAACTAAAAATTGAAATGAAATTGTCAATAGACAACCTCCAAGTTCAACAGAATTAAGCATAGGTCCTGTGTTGCTCAATTGTGCCCTATTGGGGAGAATAACAAAACCAGAGGGAAGCAAAACAACAAAATTTGGATCACCACCATTTAAGATTGCATTCACAGAATCAATACCAACCGGAGCATAGATAATATGTGAGCATGTACTATCAATGCTATTGTCTTGAAGTACCACCATATTTTTTTGGTCGCAATTGGCCCTCTGCAATTAATTGACATTTACCAAAAGTAACTTTAGGTGAAAAAAATAAAGTTTGAGAGAAAGTTAGGCTATTAGTTAACTAGAATATATAATCTTGGATTAGATAATCATGTGATAAACCAATTACTTACGCTGATATGAAATAAAGAGACATAGTTTCCAAGATCACGACCATGTGTTATGTGTTCCATTTCTTTAATTATACCCCCAACGGAAAGAACATCCCACTGTAAAATTCAACAAAATGTTTGTAAGTTCGAAGAAATAAAAAATAGCTACTTAGCTTTAATATAAGGCCAAAATAAGAGAATCAAATCATTAATATAAGCTTATAAAATGCAACTTTGAATACCCTGTGATTTTGTTGAGATTCATTTCATTTGCTAGGACATGGTGTTAGCTTAATGATATGAGTTTGACTTTATAACATAATAACATCAGGAAGTTCAAATCATATATGAAACATTTGTTAAATGATCATTCGTGTCATCGTTATTAATAATATTTTTATTGTAAAAAAAAAAGTCCATTTGTTGATAATTAGTATGGAAAATCAATGCTATAACATCTATAAAAAATATGGGTACAATATGACATCTAGAATTCTATTATCCAAATGAAATACTTCCTCCGGTCCTATTTATAAAAGAAATTTAGGTCAACAAAAATGAATGTATTTGAACTGAATTTTTAACTAGACACATCAACTTTTGTTGACCTAAATTTTTTTTATAAATAGGACCGGAGGGAGTACCATTTAAGCTCTAAATATATTGGCATCATTATAAATTAATGAATATGTCACGGGTATTTAAAAAATGCTATATCATACCTCACTTCTTGAATTTTGACTTCCAAGAAAATCAAAAAGCATCGTTGGAAGAACAGGAAGCCAAATAGAAGTTCCAACACTGAGAACAATACCAGTAGGTGTTCCAGGTTCACCAATACTTGTTTTGGTCATGACCCTTACATCGTCACAATCAGATGTTAACACCTCCCAACAACTTGCTACAGAAGAACCAACGGCAGCATAAAAACATACTTTCATTCTCTCTGCCAAATGCAGCAAATTTTTCCTTCCTTGGAGACTATTTACCACTGTATTGCATTATATGTATTACACTTTAGTCATATTACGTAATTGACTGTAAGATTAAAAAAATTTACCCACTTAAAAAAGTTTAAATATGAATTTAGTCTATACAATTATAGTCTTTTAATTAGTGCTTCTAAGTGTATTTTAGATTTAGTCCTTGTAAATTTAAAAATTGTTGCTTTTTATCCATGATATCGTATATGTCCTAATAATTTTCGAAAGTTGCTTTTTAACATCTAAAGTTTTCTATAAATACAAGTAAAATACTTAAATGCCTCCGGTGGTAGTTAACTATCGTTGACGATCTGACAGCAGTATTGAGCCAAACGACGGTTAACTACGGCTGAGAAATTCCTTTCTTTAATGGATTGCACAAGTTGGTCTTCTTCTTCTATTCTCTCAAACAACGATCTTAACAAATCTTTATTGCCACTAGCATGCTTTTGAAAGGCTTTATTAATTGAAGGTTAATTTAATGAAATCTAGTGATGCCTAAGCCATCAATCATGCTCTGTAGTTTTTATTGCAAAACCAACCAACCAGAACCAAGAGGATGAAGAGTCATTGTCATCTGTCTCTCCAAAAATCACCACTAGTTCATATATTTCATGAAGATGAAGCTTCATTGGATGATGCATGCTTTAAACACTGGATTTTTTTTTCTTTCTGTATGCATATTTTAAATGAATTTGTTTTGTTCTTATTGAAGCTTCAACGAAGTTTTTCTGTGTCTCCAGATCTGTAGATGTTTCATCTTTTGAGACACTCAGATTTAACTTCCTCTCTTCTTCTACAATTATTTTGTTCTTATTGAAGCATCATCATCAACCCACTAACCATCAACATGAATCCAGAAAGATGAATGTAACAAATTCAGATAATTATTTTGTCACTTTATCTCTCTACAACCAAAGTCACCAGTACCCCTTTCTCTCTCTAAAATCAACACTGCATTTTCCTCCCCCTTTTCTTCTATAAAATTGGGCGCTGATGATCCAAAAAAAAATGAAATTTGATGGATAATTACAAATCTTGATGTTGGTTGAAACAAGTAGTGGTTAGGTTGTCATTGATGAAGAACGGGATGAAGAGAGAAAACATTAAGAGAGGCAGTTAAAACAGTTAACTGCAGTCGGTCCTCAACGGTAGTTAACTACCATCAGAGAAAACTTTATAGAAAACTTTCTAAATAGTTTTTATAGAAAACTTTTTTTTTTTTTGTAAATAGACGAAATGACAAAGCTATTAGAAACTCACACACACAAGTGAAGGTACCGGGGTTCGAACCCCGATCAAGGCATCCGGCCTAACAATTTCGGCATTTTTGCCCGTTGCAGTTTTTATAGAAAACTTTATAAGTCAGAAAAGCAACTTTCTAAATTCCCTCTATGTAGCCCAATAAACTAACATCGAAGACTATATCCAAACAACAAAACCTTAGAGTTACTTTTCTTTAAAAAATAAAAAAAAAACCTTAGAGGGCACTAAGACAAAATAATAATTATAATTGCATGGATTCATATTTAAACAAAAAAATAGTTTTTCAAATTTCAATTTTTTAAAATCTATGTTATTTTAAATTGCTATAAGTAGATGGAAATGGTCAATAATTATAATGGAAAAATAAAGAAGGATATCTAGAGAAAGAATGTATTTTCAAAAACAATAAAAATAATATTTAATTTTCTTCTTCAAAGTATCTTAATGTTAAATTTGTTTTAAAATTTGTAAGTGAACTTTTTTTTGTAAGTGAAAATTATTAAATATTTCTCCTATAATTATGGCTTGAGATATTAGAATGTGTTTCTCTCAAAATCTCATGTTTGATTCTTCTTGATGCTAATTTTGGTGGATTTGTCTGACACTCTGACTTCTTAGAAAAGATGGATTGAAAATGAATAAAACACAAATGAGAAGTGAACTGAAATTAAGAGAATTAAAAATATATACCACAATGGTCTTCTACAGGTATGTTGTTTGTCATTGAACAAGCAAGACGTTCACATTGTCTATCTAATGAGGTCACCCATCTCTTAGCTCCAAAGGCAAGACCAGAAGTTATTAAAGATACATAGAATGGATTTGACACTATTGTGTTTTCATCCACTTCTACATGCTCCACCCATGTAACCTAAATAGATGTTACAATTCATTTTGGTAAAAAAAATAAAAAAATTGAAAGATAATAATTTTTAAATAACTAAAAAAATGTAAATTGTTAAATATATTGTTTGCATGGTGGCTGAGGTGGGAGATTTAAGGACCATTCTCAACATCATCTTACAATCAATTCTAATATTCGTTGTTTCAAATAAAACAACGTGACGTACCTTTGAACAACCATTTGGTAGTTCTTGAATTAAACAACCAGAGGGTCGTCTTCGTGTCATTGTACTGCTACTTGGTCGCAGGTGATCCAAGGAAACATCAACCACTGCCCATATCCCATCTTGGTGCTTCTTACAATATCTAACGAAATAGTTTTCACGAGCAGGAACAAGTGGTGAAGGAACCTGAAAATCAGCTGACATCTGAAATAGGAAATTTTTATTAGATAAAATTAAACAACATGATTTAGTGTTAATAACATAAGTATTCATTTCCCTAAAAAAAAAAAAACATAAGTATTCATTTATAAGTTATTTTATTTTTGTTCGGTCCTTGAGGGAGCTCTGATACCACTGTTGGGTCTTGACGGGAGCTCCGGGAACCGTCTACATCGAGGCTTGAACAACCACACTACCAAGAGAGATATCACACTCTTACCAAAAATCTTAAGGTTATGGGTTTATGAGTCCTCTTACTTGTAAAGTGTTCAACCTTTACTTTTCTATCCGATGTGGGACATATAACTCACACTTGTGCACAACAATTTTTATATCAAAATGTTACAAAGTCTAACATTGGTTGAGAGGTGGACTAAACAAGTGTTCAAAAGTGGGGGTCAATCATCTGCTCACTAAATTGTTTTTTAAAGTCGATTTTGGGGGTTGTTTTTAGTCAACCACAAATTCTTAGATGGTTTAAGAGTCCTACATTTGTTGAGAGATGACATGATCAAGTGTTTATAAGTGGAATCCTGCTCTTCTTCCAGCAAGTTTCGCTCCCACTTAGCCAAACTGACCAAAATATCCCTGCATTAGTTAACTAATGCAGGTGTAAATCTATGCGTTAGTTAACTAACGTCGCGTTAATTAAATAACACAAATATAAAACACCTGCATAAGTTAACTTACGCTAGTTTCCAAATTTCAAAAGTGAAAGATGAATCACATGCATACATAGTTATACATACACAACCTAGATACATTAAACTATTATTATCATTCCAACACTTTGCTTATATTCAAGATTCACATGCATAGATAGTTAATAATCATGCTCTTGGAATCTTGCCACGTGCCAAATTGGAGAAGACATAAAGATATTATGCTCCTTGCTGCTTGCTACGTGTTGAAGCAATGACATAATTAGCTGCTTGCAATGACATAATATATGACGCAAATATTGCTTGCTGCTCCTGCTTTTGATTGCACAAATACATGTAGAATTCAAGCAGAAAGAAACTAGCGTGTGTTAGCTCACGCAGTTAACTCATGTAAGGGCACTTTGATCATTTTAGTTGGACGCGAGTGTTTTGTGTCGGGGACGAGCAAAATTCTAATAAGTGGGGGTAACCATTACACCATAAGTCCGTTTTATGTGGTTGTGCTTGACCCAACCAAAAAATCCAAAACCAAGAGATAAAAGGATAATTCATAATTATATTTTAGGCCAAATATCTTCCTGGGTCCTTTAAGTTTCATATTTGTTTCAGATAGGTCCTTTAAGTTTCGAGTTTGTTTCGGATAGGTCCTTTAAGTTTCTAAGGTTTCAGATAGGTCCTTTAAGTTTCGAGTTTTGCTTAATGGACAGATCAACTTTGGCTTAACGGAGGTTGATAGAAAGGACTTATCTGAAACAAACGTGAAACTTAAAGGACCTAGGGAGGTATTTGACCTAAATTTTATGTATGTAAATATTTCAACTTTTTGATGTAGTCATCCTAAAAAAATTCTTGTACTTTTATTCCTTAAAAGTTTTCTATCACCACCTTTGGTCCATACATTTAAGTCATCTCAAGTGTATCATTCAAAATTTTGAATTTTTTTATTGTTTACAAAACATGAATACAATATGATATGAATTTTTATGTTTTTTTCCTTAAAAGTTTATTAAATTTATGTTTTGCTAAAAAAATCTATTTTTTTTAAGAGGTTTTTATAATATATATCTTAAACATTTATGCAAGATCTCATTCAAAAATATAAAGGGTACACATGTTTTGACTTAAAAACAGGGATTACAAGTGTGGATGAAAAATCCTTTAGGATTTAAAAGTCAAAGAAATTTTTTAGAAGAACTAATACCGAAAATTTGAATATTTATAGCGACAAAAACATATACAACACAAAGATAAATAAAATCAAATTATTCGATAAAAACTATAGCTGTTTTCATGTTATATATCTAGAGCTTTTTTTGTTGTTGAGGAGATATATCCAGAGCTTTTGAAAATAAGTTGTAAAAAACTTATGAACATATCATAACTTGTTTTTGTAAGTCATCTAAAATAGTTTCACAATTGATTATAAGCTTAAATAAGTCAACATAAATATTTTTTAAAACTAAATAAAAAAGGATAACATTATTCACATACCACTTGTAGGGCTCCATTGTAGTTCCCCGACACTCCAGGTGATAGATCTTCAAGTGTCAATGCTTTTGAAACAATCGCATGAAACATAGTTGACCATTGACTCTAAAATCATTGCCAATGGAAAATTACAATATTATTTATTTATTCACATAAAAATTGCTCGATAAAATTAATTGATTAGTATGCCTAAGAAAATTATTGATATCTTGTTACTCACCACATCCATAAGGATATCAATGAGATTGATATGATTCATGGAAACAATAACCGATTCTCTTGAAGATTCAGATTTTAACCCTGTGAGTTTCGGACTTTTGGGAAAAACCCTAGGGTATTCAACTTCATTTAGAATCTCAGTGTCATTGGTAGAAATCCATAAAGGGGATCCAGCAAGAGTTAACATTGTGAGTTCCTCCATAGAAACCACAGCAAGTTCTACAATCGTTGCTTTGCCAAAATCCTTAGGAATTGAGAGGGACCCTAAGGGGTCATTGCCATCACAATACAGTTCTTCTATCATGCTTGAAGAGATATCACTACCACTTCCCATTTCAAATGCAGGTGTAGATATCTGACCAATTTTAGAGGAGGAACCCACTAGATCTACATCGTTTATTACTTTTCCTGTCAACATTTCAATCTAAGACACAAAGGAATTAACAAAACATAACCATTAGTTCAACCAACAAGAAAATGAGAAATAAAAGCAATTTTATATACACAATGCAGTGGAGGTAAATTATATTATTAAAAAAATAAATTGTTTTGTAGTAGCGACTATAAATAAGCAATTTAAAAGTATATATACCTCAACCTTTAATCTAGCATTCTCAATTCTAAGTTGTTTGTCGTTAGAGGACATTTCACCAATAGAAGTTGGACCAGTACAATTTGCACATAAAGTGTCTTTTAGTGCCCCCTTATAGATCTCATTTTCAGCACGAAGCTTCTCATTCTCATCCCTCAAAATATCATTTTGGTGAAGTTCCTGTTGTGTCTGCATGCATATATGTGCTCAAAGAATCATCAAATTATAATGATACAATTTGATTTTTATTTACGTCAATCCAAAGTGTGTGTACTTCAATCTCTTTTTGTAACCAAAATGAAAATACATTAATACTGTACGAATAAAATTTAAAGATGTACTCCATCAGTTATAAATAAAAGTTTACTTTTTAGATTCATTCAATAACCAATGTATTTGGTTTGTATTACGATCAAATACATTAATTATTGAATGAATTAAAAAATGAACTTTTGTTTGTAATTGAAACCGGAGGAAGTACAAATTTATTTTTAAGGGTTCACCTTGCATGTAAGATCTCACATTTCAAAAGGGTTTTCATTATCCTTTACCTTAATTTGGTTGCGCTTGTTTTGAAACCAGAACTTGATTTGCGTAGGTGTAAGACCTAGCACACAACTCAATTGTTTCCTTTGCTTGCCATTAGGGCGAGGGCATTGCTTGAAGAACCTGAAAACATCACAAATTGATGATGTTAAGTAAGAAAAATAACTAAACACAAGAAAATATGTTTAATTATCAAAAAAAAGGAAGAGCATTGGAACAATTGACCCTACGATTCCATTTCTTGAATCTGTTCTTGCGAGTGCCGAAATTTGCTTCTTCTTTGTTGATGGTGGTTAGGATCTTGGTCTTGAAGGGAAGAAAGAGCTTCATTTCTAGAATTTTGGTTGTGATTACATCTTTCCAAATCACCGATTGAAGAAGTGATGTTGATTGGCATGTCTCGATATTGTTGTTGTTGTACTAGTTGAGGGTGATCAACCACATTTTGGTGTGAAACTTGTTGTTGTTGTGCTTGAAGTTGCATGTCATGAAGATCAAAATTGCTTGGATCTTTTTCTTTTTCAGGACCAGACATGCTTGTGTGATATATTATTTTACGTCACTATATTTCTTCAAACCTCGCGGTGTATTTTATGATCAGTCAAAACTGAAGTTAAAAACATTCGTTATGGATAAAAAAAGTCAAACATTAGAAGGGTAGGAAACACTTAAATAATTACAACAAAAAAAAATGATACATCAATTTTATACCAATGTATTTCACTATGTTTGTCAATTTCTTTTGAAAAAAATAGATAGGATCTCAATTAATTTGCACGATCGGTTTGCAAAGAGCCTATATTTTACACACCAATGTATTTCATAAATTGTATTAAGAAAGAAAAGCAAGAAATTAAAGAAGGGAAAAAAGATTTACCTAATTTTGGCCGAACTTAAGCCAGATCTCAATGCAATGAACTCAAACAACATCTTACAAACACTCCTATTAAACAAATCATAGAGACTTCTTCTTTTTGCAGCGTTGTTTCACACCATTTTCCTCTCAATTCAAGTCTCTCGAGTTTTGGACCCTAAAATTATGCATATGATTCTTAGTCGTTAAGATAGTTGAGGGTACAATTAACTTTTGAAAGATGGGTTCAACCTTAATGCTCCCACACTTTATTTGACAAAAGGAAGATGAAAAATCATAAAAGATAAAATAGAAAAAGGGTTTGGATAAAGATTGAGAATATGAACTAAATTAAGATTCTAAGAGTATGTCTAACTGAAGGGCCTTGACTTGCATGATATGATGAACTAAGGTTTGAATTTTGATTGACAAAGACCACATTTAGTGTTTGGCATACATGGACTAGAGTTACCTTATAGCCAACATTTTCTCGATCAACAATCTATGAACATGGGTAACCAAAGTTTTTTTGACAGAAAAAAAACTTTGGCAACTACTGTTCATACAATGTTGTTTATATTTTTCTTAAATGAATAATACATTTTAGTAGATTTATACAAAAATTTAATTTTGGTCAAAGAAAAAAATGGATTACTAAAGGCTTTTTTAGTGGGTTACTACAAAGTTAATATTAGTCAAACAAAAACATAGATTAAAAAAATATATTACAAAATTAAATTTAATATTATGAATGCATTAAATTTAATTAGCAAAAAAATTAATTTAGTTTAAAGTATACTATAATTTATGACTTTAATTAATGAAATTTAAAATAAAATATTTTTACCTATATACTCTTTTCGGTTCTTATTATAAGAAACAATTGACTTTTTAGATTCATTGAGTAATTAATGTACCTCGTTATAAATATAGACTAAATACATCACTTACACAATGAACCTAAAAAGTCAATTGTTTCTTATAATAAGAACCTGATGTAGTATTTTACAAACAATTTGACCATTAAAGTGGATTTGGATCCTCTCATTCCCCCTCCTTCAACATGTTGTGTATATCTCTCTCTAAATTTCAGAGAGAAGATCATGGGAGAGAAAAAAAATAAAAAATAAGATCAATTAAATGTTAGTCTATTTACGATGAGGGTAATTTCGTGTCATTTACAATGAATTAAATGTTAGTCTATTTCTAATGTCGATCAATAAATGTTATTAGAGTCACAATGCATTGTGTCATTTACAATGCATCAAATGAAATGTATTACATAAATAAATTTTCATTTTCAATATAATTCATCAGAGGGTAACGTATGTCTCACCTGATAATTATGATTTAACTTTCATTTCGTCACAATGTAAATTTTTTTCATTTGCGATGATGTACACTCATTTACTATGTGAATGGTGAAAGGGGTTTCGGAGGTTTAGGGTTAAGAATTGGGTGGGTCCGGATATTTATGAGGGAATGGATTAAGGTTTGAGCAGGATAAGAGTTTTGATGGTCTACTTTAGAAAAGAAAAAGAGTTTTGATGGAGGCCCGGAGATTATCCAACCTTATGAAATAAAGGATGCGGCAGAAATGAACCATTAAATAGAAAATATTAAATTGTTTATGAGAAATGTGAGTTTGAAATTGAATATATTTAAGCTTTTTTATCATGAATCCCAAACTTCAACCACTAATTTGAGAGGTTAAATCTCAACATCCATTTGCGGGGATCTATTTAAAGGCATAACATAGCTAAGAAAAATTACTTGTTCCTATGTTATTCCATGACGAGTGTCTCCTGTAAAAAAAAATTACTAAAAAAATCACCAAGCATATTACATTGTATTGTAAATGCTACCAGCCAAAACAATTTGACTAAGAATTTTTTTTTTAAAAGATGTTAGAAAACAATGATACAGTAGGGAATGGGAAAAAAAAAGACAAAAATAAAGGTCGGGCGGGACCTATAACGCACAGGAGCAACTGGTTGAGAAAATCAAGGTAGGAGATAGTTGAAGCTAAGGAGAAAACATGGAGTCAAAATATACATCAAGAAACATGATAAATATATTTCCGAAGGATAAAAGCTAACTAAATCACATGCATAATAAGTCACTCGCATATGTAACTTGATATGAGGACGCAACTATAACAAATGATGGATCTAAATTGGTTAATGAACTTTAATTAAGAACGAATTGTTTGTGAGAATCTAAATTTAAATCATAGTTGAAACAATATTTGATGTTTTACTTACCTCTTGTTCAAACCGGAGATTATTAAAGCCCTTTTCCTCCTATAACCGAAGGATCAAGACAAAAAAGAATAAAGACGCATCTATAAAACAATCATGAAATGATAAAAAAAATTCTAAAATAAACATTTCAAGACACATTTGAATGGTTTGGTGTGGACTACTACTAATCAATCTTATGATAAAAATCATTACAAATTTTCCTTCATGAATAATCAGTCTTATATCAGTAGCCCATTACAGCGACTTAATTAGTTTATCCATAGACCATGATTTGCTAATCTTCAAACTTTAGTAGTATGCTTTTATTTTTTATAATATTTTCAGTTTTCTTTTTTAAACTATGTTCATTTAAAATTGCTAACAAGAAGATGGAAAACTCATGTAATAAGCAATTGTAACAGAGAGAGAACATGAAAAAAAATGCTAAAAATAATATTGAATCTATATTATCAGCGCATATGAATGCTAGAGGCACTTCCGTTTTTAAGATGTTCAAAATACACATGCAATAAAAATAAAATGTGTAGTATGATCCAACCTTTTTTTTGTTTTTGAAGGATAGTATGATTCAACCTTAATCACTCATATAACAATACAATATTTTACTTATATAGGTAACAAAAAAATGACATGCAAATTAAAATTGCCCATAAATCTGCCACAATAAGAAGAGCTGATTATGTGACTGTGGGGATTTATCTTACATTACTCGGAAAAATACAGTATCTATGAACAAATGAGAAAATCATCTGGTTATCTTTCAAAGACTCGAATGGGAAAAATAGCAATACTTATCATTTAGTGTTGCAACATATAATGCACAAATAAAATCTACAAGGTCCATCTGAACGCTGCAAATACCATTTCCATATTTTGAGCACCTCAGTGCATGCTCAAACTGGACTATTATAATTTATAAACAAGAAAAAACATGCCACAGGACGGACATTCAACTACTAAACACCACCATGCCATTCCTTTAGATCTTCAAAATTGATGACACAGCTTATAAGTTCAAGGTCAGCATATGATTTGGAGAAACCCAAACACTCATTACAAATTTCCTTCCCAGAATAAGTGAATAGCCACGTTAGTGTTTTTTTCATTGATTTATTCTGTCTGCAAACGAATAATTTGGTTTTACTCCCACTGGACAAGATTATAATTTACTAACTAGAAGCCAGGAAAACTTTCACTGCCATATTTATTATCATTCTTTCCCTGGTTACTGGGAAGGAATGCTTTGTTTCATATGGTGATGCCAAATATCACTAATTTCCTAGACTTGAATCTGCTACATCAGAGCAATTGGTATTGCTTCTCTCTCATTGAAGGTAGCCTTTGATTTTGATGTTCTTGATCGTCTTGATGAAGATGATGGTGACCGGGAAGAGGAAGCTGACTTAACCTTTTTCTGCTTGGGCTTCTCTGCCATATGAGGATCCCCTGCAGCAGATGAGAAGCCTTTGTAAATGTTTGATGATTGTTGATTTTCTGTGCACAAGAATAGATATCATTAAGAATAGGAACTGGCATGGATCCAAATAACAAATAAGATCTGATTTTCATTCAAACAATTCTACATGTAAAAATATATATGACATGTCTATTGCTCATGATTCTCACCCTAGAAATAGAAGGAAATATAATCACAATGCAATTGTTGGAAATAAATTAAATTTGTCCATAGTACGGCGCAATGCATTTATGATATAATGAGAATTTAATCAGTATTGTATGGTGACCACAGTTGAAGGTAACTTGCGGAAAATGCGTAGAACTTTCAGAAAAGGATAATCATCATGAAGCTAAACAATGTATTTTGAAACCTAAATTCTGTAGTTATTAAACACATATTTTAGAATATGGAACTGCTGCATCCATGCACAGTGCCGCTGCATCCATGCACAGTGCCACCAGGGTCAACCCAATAATTTTCAATAGTCAATGAGCCTGAATTAAATTTTAAAATATGCGACCTTTTTTGTCTGCATATGGGGCCTTTTTTCTTTATAAAAACTAATGACAAATAAATTTTTGGGTGTGGGCTTAAAGCTAGGGCTTTAGCGGCCTTACCCTTAGGCCGGCCCTAAGTGCCACTGTTATCTTTCAGACAGAATATCACAACTTTTTCATGTTAATTGCTTAACTGTTATTTAGTCAGATACTCCAAATTTGGCACTAGACCCACCCTTGGAATAGATTGCTTTTATAATAACACAGTACATCATATACTTTCCCCTTCAAGAAAGACAAAGTATCTCAGTCACAGTCATGGCTAATTCTTAAGGTGCAAAGCTGATTGTTTTTCTTGGCTAGACTATCAATCACCTTTAAACATCTATCCAATCATGACTACATAAATACAAGGCTAGTTGGAAGGTGGTGATTGCATTATTCACCAATTCATACTAGAACGTGACAGCAATGTCTACTAGTGATGGTTCCATCTCTATCAAATTTTTAACAGAACTTTTTTAGATAAATAGTTGCAATTGCAATTTCTCTTCTTTTTTTAAGGTTTAACTTATCATATTGATAAAGCTTATCACATGGAAAACCAAAGTACCAACAAAACATGTACTTAACAAGCATTCTGGTGTGGACCACACTTAAAAAAACAGTGTTAATTGTGTAAAGCAAAGAACCATAAGATTCTCTTTGTTGGAGATAAGTTTGCTCGTGACAGAACAGCCAAACTCTTTCTAAGGGAGCAAAGAACCTATATAGCTTTTAGAAAGCCTCACACTTTTATCAAGAACATATTGGAAACACACACCAATAATCAAACACAATCATTTTTTCGACTAATTGACCTGTAAAAGACAATACATTTGTACAAGAAGCAAAGCATACCTATAGAGGACCATAATGAAGTGACAGCCATAGGATCGGAGTCCCTAATTTCATCCAAGTTACCAATTGATGTCGAAAATTCAGGAACTTTTTTAAAATCATCCATCTGGATAGACAAAACCGCAAAAAAGAGTTAACAAAATAATATACAAAATGTCTGGAATCACGACGAATTCAACAAAATCCCGATGACAGTGTGATTCTGTCAAACTCACCGTGAATCCAAACATGCACGCAACATAAAAAACAAAAAAAAGAGAGAGATAAAATGCTTAATGTTATGAACCAATCTATATAAACACCATACCCAACTGGGTCCATTCCCTGAGGGACCATCCCATCCAACATGAGCCACATGCTTAACATCCGTCGGGTACCCAATTTCCATCTCTCTTTCCTTCACAACTAGAAAAAGACCCATTTCATATTTTAGGCCAAACAATAACAAACCACAGAGATATTAATTGGTACAAAAGTTACAAAGATTATTACCAAACATCTGAGTAATGTACTTCAAACTCTTGCAAATTCCTTTAAACGTGGTAGCCATGGTGAAGATCACAATCCCAATAATAATGCCGTATAAAGTAAAGACACAAAATGAACTAAGCTTTGTAGTTGTTATATATATAATATAATATAATACTCAATTCCAATAACGTTGTAGAGTATTAACTAAGGTTTCATTGCTTGCATGTGATGTGATTCAGCAACCTCTTTTTGTTTTCCTGTGAGTAAAGATAAGCATCTGAATATACATTGAATACAAAGAATATGCTCAAAATGTAAAATGATAATTTCTACGAAAAAAAGAGAGAGCAAATGATATAGAATAAAGTAAAATACATTAGAGTAGAGTATAGTATAGTACCTGCAGGTATTGAAATTCATGTTGAAACATGTAGAGGTAAGGAAAATATATGGATATGAAATGGAATGGAAGAAAATATGAAATGGGGGTGTGAAGGTTGAGATTTTGATTAGTGGGGGGTATGAAAGTGAAAGTAGGAGGTGGAAGAAGGATGAGGAAGGGTTTGACTCTAAAAGGAGGTTGAGAAGAGAAGGTGGGTAACCATGAATGGGAGTTTGCAATCTTGTGAATAAATAGTGAGAGAGAGAAGAAAAGGACAGGTAAAAAAGGACAAAAATTTAATAAAGAGGGTAAGAGATTTTTGTCAGCTTAACTAAAGGGAATAGGTTCTTACTTTGAATCTAGATAAAAAAAATGCAGCCGTGTTAAATTTTATTTTTTTTACCATATATGGGGAATGGAAATATGAGATCCATGACAAAATAAAATAGGAAAGGAGTATTTTATGGTAAAAAATATAAAATAAAATAGGACATTGATTCGATAATGGAAGGCAGTTTAATAATTCCATATAAGAAAGAAAAATTTGTTTTTTTTTTAATATATACTAAAAAAGGCAAGTTAATAATGGTTTTAATGGGTATATGTGTGTTGTCTAGTGCATATGTATGTAATTAATTAGTGTACTAACCTCGTGCAATGTATGAAAAATATAAGAGTAAATTACACTCCCCTTCCCTCAAAGATGTTTGAATTACACATCCTTCCCCTTTTGTGTTAAAATATACACTCCCCTCCCCTGAAAAGAAAAATTTATACTCTCCTTCCCTATAAGATGCTTGAATTACAACTCCCTCTCTTAATAATTAAATATGCACTCCACTTTAATCTATTTTAACTTATATAAATATGATTATGATATATACTAATTTTGAACCACCATTTGAGAAAAATAAATTTATTTCTTTATAATTTAAATGTCAATGATAATTAAATTTAAATATTTTGCTATTAATTTTACATTTTAGAGTATAAAATTAAACTGTAAATAACCATACTTTATTGTC